>JAEIGA010005930.1_pt1 | contig 18583 bp, 10 predicted proteins | sample 9270691 | NCBI WGS metagenome assembly JAEIGA01 (sample SAMN17057246, study PRJNA624740) | gut metagenome | biome: biome; isolation source: fecal sample | host: Bos grunniens | place: China: Xizang | collected 2019
CCAAGTACCTGTGTTGGAGCCTTTACTGCATAGGAAATATTTAATCCCATGTCCTGAACTGCCTGTGCAAGTGCAGCTGCTTCAATCACACCACCGAGCTTACTGCTATGAGTCTTATCACCAACATACATAACCTGCTCGCCATATTTACTACTGCCACATGCATCATATGCATCTTCAAACAGCTTCTTAGTAATTTCAAATCCATCAATTAACAGAACATCCTGTTCTTCAGCTAACTGCTTATATGCAGTTACATAAGCGTTGTTGGAGCTTACGTAAGTACCGGAAGTTGTATCAGTAGAATCGTGATGAGGTCTGATATTACCTTCGCTATCATAGTACATTCTGGAAACAGGAGTTACAAGTACAGGAATTGCTCCTGCTTCTCTTGCTACATTGATGTACTGTAACAGATACCACTTAAAGGTACCGCCACAATCGTAGGTATACTTGCCTTCGTCATTCAATACACCTTCTGTAACAGGGAAGATACCGTTTTTATCAGGCTCGCCTAAAGGAGCGTGTCTGTCAACCAAGTAAGCCGAACCGTTTGCACAGTCATTATGACCGAACTGGATGAACATGTAATCACCCTCACCAATCTGTGCTGCAACCTTATCCAGAGAACCTTCGTTAATAAAGTTTCTAGTACTTCTTCCGCCGTTAGCATAGTTTACAACAGTTACTTTTTCTTCATCGAAGAAGTCATGGAAGAATTCACCCCATGAACCTTCTGGCTTAGTCTTACCGCCGGAATGCATACCCTGTGCAGAGTAATCCTTCACAGTAGAGTCACCAACCAAGAAGATGTTTACGCCATCACCAAGTGCGATATCACCGTTGGATGCGTCAGGGTCATCATAACCGTCTCTTACGGTCTCTTCTACGGTACAACTTGCCGCTGTGCCTGTGTTATTGCTAACAGTAATAGGAGTTACAACAACCTTAATCTGATATCCAATATCATCGGATGTAATCTTATATGTCTTGTCAACACTTGCATAAGATGTCTTAACTAATACGTCTGCTTTGCCATCTTTTACGCGATACCATTCGATACGAGATACATCGTTGTCATCATTTGCCTCTCCCAGCGAGTATCCTACTGTAAGAGTATGTCCAGGATAAGGAGCATTAATATCTCCATTGTCAGTTATATAAGGAACTGTTGTAAATGCAACAGTTTCTTCTTCTTCCACATAGAATGCAGGTACCCAGTCACCATAGAAGTATTCTCTAGTCCATGTTGCTGCAGTTTCAGCATTTGCTACATTACCTCTACGAGAAGAAGTGTTTACTGCATTACCACTCATATCGGTAGTATTATATTCGTAGAAGTTTGCATCTTCTGGCTTACCGGTCATATCATGCCAACCAGCAGCAGTAATTAAATCTGTGCTTTCCAGCTTGGTATTTACGAACATAACCTTTGCATCTGCGCCCCAAGGTCTACCAAAGTAACCAGGTGAAACAGTTAATTCATCGCTTGCAGCTACAACACAGTTTCTGAACAAATAACCATTTACAGAAGAAGGTCTTGCTGCAGTAATATATCCGCCTGCACTGTTTGTACTATAGCCCTTAAAGCTTAATTCACATGCGTCGAAGATAGCGTTACCATCACCGAAGATATAGTCAGTCTGGCCTTCGATGAAACAGTTCTTGAAATATACATTATAAGCTGCGTTACCGGTAAACAGTGTATCCTGACTACCGTAGAACGCACAGTCCTTAAACTCAACCTTATCTGCCTTGACTACCATTGCAGCCGCACGCTCAGTCGCTGCCTTGCTTGAAACATCAAGGCTGTAGTTTCTCTCAAGATCAATAGATGTGTCGCCTAATGCTGGTTCTACACCATCTGCAATTTCTTCATCCGTAATGTAACGGTTGAAGGAATTTTCAAAAGTAATACCTTCTGCACGGAATGCAGTAGCAGTAGGTTTAACAAATACGGATGCACCCCAGTCATTTGCTTCTTCTTTGTCAAACTTATCGTATGCATTTTCAGGATTATAATAACCCTTAGAATCAATACTGTAGTACTTGTATCCTACACCATAGTACCATGTTAACAGAACTTCTTCGTCTGTATCATTTACAAAGCTTACATAAGGAGCCGTTACAATTACCTGTTCTCTGTAAGTTCCCGGAGCAATATGAACAGTAATACGTTTTTCTTCGCTAGTTGGATTCATAGCTGCACAAGCTGCTACTGCCTCACTAACGGTTTCGTAATTATTTTCCTTATCAGGATAGCCTACATAAATGTCAGATACCCATTCAATAGCAGGTGCTGCAGAAATGGATACAAACATTAAATCCTTACTAACAGCTGCGCCGTCAACTACTACGTGCGTAATTGTGCTGTAGCCATCAACAGTAGCCTTTGCCTGGTAAGAACCATCTCTTAAGCTAAGAGAATATCCATCTGCAGTAACATCTGCAGCATATGTGTAATTATCATCTACATTAACGAAGCTTAATGTGCTTACTGCAACGCCTTCTGCAAGACCGATAAATCCACCGGTCACTTCATACATTGGCTTCAGACCCACTTCAATATCTGCAGTGTAGTTTTCACCCTTGCTAATCACGAGTTCACTCTTAACTTCGTAATCATTTACACCTGCAAGCTGGATTGTATATTCTATATCAGGTTCCAGTGTTACAGTGAAATTGAGTTCACTATCAATAGTTAAATCTGTGCCAAGCAATGTTGTATCTGCAGGTGGTGTCATAGTTACAACTAATTTAGAAACATCATAACCCTTTGCAAATCCTGTAATCTTACCGCTGTATGTATATGTTTCCTTTGGTTCAATTACAAGTGCTACATCGCTCTTTCCAGTTAATGCTTCTGCATCAGTAGTAGTCACGATTTTACTGTCTACAGTAAAACCATAGCCTACTACACCCTGTAATACTGCAGTGTAGCTGTAACCAGGAGCCAGAGTTGCTGTGAATGTATCACCATCTAAAACAGCCATTGTCTCCTGCTTTGTTGTATTGTTGATAAACTTCACTGTATGGTCTGTTCCAGTGTACTTGTTCTCAACATCTGCTGACGTAATAGTACCACTAACTGCTACGCCAGGTACTCTTAAAACTCTGTGATACAGAGCCTTACCTGCACCGTTCTCCCAAATCTTGTAAGAACCGGTATGCTCTGCTACAAACTCAAACTTCTTATATTCGCCGGATTTAATATCTACGCTCTCCTGCTGCTCGCTTGCAGTACCCAGTCCGCTAAACATAAACTGAGTATCGGAACCACCATGGATACCACCATAGAGAACGATCTTATCACCTGCCTGTACATTGGCAATAGTGAGATATCTTCTAGCTGAACCACCAGTACCGTTGGTGTAATAAGCACCCGCAGCAGTATAACCGTCATCATATGCAGTTGTTGCTGCACCATATGATCCATAGGTAATAGAAGCCAGTTCTCCAACAGTACTGTATAATCTATCACTGCTCTTGTTTGCAGTAATAGTTAAATCACCAAATACAACAGGTCCTGGGAATGTCTTATTTACACCTGCTGCAATATATCCTTCAGGTGTAATATTGTTTGTATAGGTTTCAGTATCAGACTCAAGCTTACCACCCATATCCCATACATCAATATTTCTTGGACCAACTTCAACAATATATTCTACAGTTATGTTATGAATATACATATTTCTTGCAAAGGTCAAGGTTAATTCCCCTGCTTTAGCATCCTTCACAGTAAATATAGGCGCCGGATTATTTCCATCCGTTCCCTCTCCTACACTCACAGTTCCTGAAGAAGCAGTCATAGTACCATTCATACCTGCCAAAAAGCCACATGCTTCAACAATAACATTGGCTTTATCAGACAGTGTTAGGCTCATAGTTGCACCCTCTGCACTGGTAACAATACCATGTGAATTGTTGTTACCTGCTATATTAACCAGCGTGATACCTTCCCATGTATCAGTAGGAGCCGCATTCGCAAAATTAATGGTTCCTGCAGCCACTTCTGCATAAGGTACCACTTTAATGGACTGAATGTAATTGTTCGCTGTCATTGCAATTACAGCTTTGTTCCCCTCTCCATCAACCAGGAAAGTCTGCGCTGTAGCCGTAGCAGCTTCGCCATTTACTGAATAATCTGCTGTATATGTAACAATGCTAATCTTACTGGATCCCTCAACAGGAACAGTAATAGTAGTATTGTTATTTACCTGTACCCAGCCACTTGTCTGAGTAGAGTCCCACTTACCGTTGGTTGCATCGATTTCAAGACCTGCTACTGTACCAGTAGTACCCTGCATTTTTACACCGTTTTCACCAACAAGAGTTGTATCATTCTTGAAATCCCACTCTGTACGGTAAGCTTCAAATACAGCCTTCACTTCAACATCAGATGCAGGCATTACGAAGCTGTTATCTTCGATAGTAACATCACCACTTACTACCTGCCATTCTTTGAAGTAATAGCCGGAGTTAGGTGTTGCTGTTAACTTCACAGTGCTGCCTGCTGCTGCAGTGGAAGTATTTGCGCCAAAAGTACCGTTTCCATCACCGGTAACAGTTACGCTATATTCTGTCTTGCTAGTGTCGGCAATAGTCACACCATCCACTACCAGTTTAATATTGCTATAGGTAATATCCGCATTTCTTGCTACGAACATACCTACATATACATATTCAGAATCCACGCTGGTGAGCGCAAAGTCATAACCTGCACTCTGTGGAGTTTCGTTTCCAAATGTACAAGTATAACCATCTGAATTACTTACAATGCTCAGATTGTAGCTGGAACCCGCTGCAAGAGTTTCCTTTTCCAATGCAGCTTTACCGCCCAGAACTCCGCCCTTACGATAGAAGCAGTTGCAACCAGTACCTAAAGTAGCTGCTGCTACATAATCGGAAGAAATAGTCGAATCATTTACGTCGATGTACATATCATCACGTGCCATCAAACCGAATGCCACCTGCTGATTTGCATCAAAAGCATTTACAGTTGCCTTTGCAGATAAACTAAAGCTACTGCCTACAGGCACCTTGTAGTAATACATAACAATACCATCATTGCTGCTGGTAATCTTACCCTTATTATTGATAACAGCTATATGCATATTGCCATTAGCATCTGTCTCAAGGGTATGGTTCTTAGTAGAAGGACTACCACCTAAATTACCAAATGCAGTACCTTTGAACGCAACTGCACTATCGCCTTCGCCGATAACGTAATCAGCAAACAATGCACTCTGTGCTAAATTACCGTCGTAATCTACTTCTACGAAATCCGGATTAGATACCAGGTCTGCTGCCTTTGTAGGCTCGCCTGCGCTCAAATCCACATGAGAAGCCAGTATAGCAGATGTGTCATCCACCGCATTTGCAAATAACCATGCCACTTTCTTAGCACCATAGATATTCAAATGTGTGTTGTCCACGCTTGCTTCATCCTTCTTGAGCCATGCATGAAGATTTAAGGTTTCTGCTGCACCCAACTCATCATACAACGCCTTTGTAAGTGTAGTTAAATCCACAACAGGTACATTTACCGCTGTACCCAGATCACGAACTACTTGTGCGTAATCACCGCCATTTGCAATATGAAGCTGATTGTTGCTCCATTCACCTGTAGCTGTTCTTCTTACGATAGGTGTACAAAGAATTACTTCTGCGCCGGCATCCTGGGCCATCTTGATATAATTATCATAAAGACTCTTCGCAAAAGACCCCTCCGTAGTGTAATCACCTGTCGGAGCTGTGTATCTTGCGGCATCTTCTGATTTCTCATCATTATGACCAAATCCCACAACCAACGTATCTCCTGCTTTAATACCACTAGTCAAAGTAGAATAATTTGCATGAGATGTAAAGCTCTTAGAGCTTGTACCAGACGCTGCCAAATTTTTGACAGTGTATGTGTCATCCAGATAATTTCCAATCTGGGTACCGTAGCCATATCTCGGATAATAATACGCATCCGAAAACGCACTAACGGTTGAGTCACCTACAACCCACAAGGTGTGTTCCCCTGCTGCCTGTACTTCCAAAGTGCCCGAATCTGAACACAGACTTCCCAACACCATGACTACTGCACAAGCCATTGCTATGACTCTTTTGAAAAAGTTTTTCATTTTTCGGTTCATAGTTTTCCTCCTTTTTTAATTTATTATATGATAACCGCATTATCTTACTTTCATTTTAAACTGTGACACTGTGTAACGGTCAATGTAACAAACATAAAAAAGGACTACTGTTTTTTGTTCAACTTAAACAATAGTCCTTTTATTTTCACATTGAATTTTAGTTTTTAATTCTAATCCACCTTAGGTTCTACAGGCATACTAAATAGTACATACTGCACTTCTTCCCCATTTTCCTTAGAAAATCCAATTTTAACTCCAATAGCATCTCCAGCAAGTACGTATCCTTTGTCCTCCATGTACTCGAAAAAACTATCATATAGAATCCGCTTAACTTCTTTTGCAGAAATCGTTTTCTCATTTGCAAAATCAAGCGGAAACCTTACAATTCGCATGATGCTTGCGCGTTTTGGGTAGTGTTCTATCACCGGATAATCCAAATTAATGCCTCGTTTTTCAGCAAGCTTAGTTCTTATAGATATTGCCTCTTCATATCTAATCTTTCGAGCTAATATATCTTCCTTCCTAATGATGTATATATATTCGTTTTCAGGAATCTCATATAAAAACTGATGAATCTTTTCTCTGTATTCTGCTCCACTACGTATGCATCCATCCATTTTATAAGAAACATAATGCATAGAAACACAGTCCATTTCAACGAAAGAGTCTCCGTATAATTCAACCCCTTTCATCATCTTTAGATCATCTTTAAGCATGTGAGAAATAGATTTCAGCCTTGCAATTTCTTTTTCAAGCCCTTCCAACTTTGCCTCATATGTTCGAGCGTTTTCAACCAAGTCTGAATCAAACATGACTGCTATCTCATCATGACTAAGCCCAATTTTCCTATACTTACTGATATATGTAATTTTTTCTACATCAGAGTCACCAAAATTTCGATACTGATTATCAGCGTCCCTGTCCGGACTCAAATATCCCTTCTCCGCAAATCTTCGAATAGTATTAGATGATACATTCAATATTTTAGACAATTCGCTGGTTTTATATCTCATGATATTATCTCTCAGTAAATCTCTTCATGAATTCTCTATCCTGCTTTGCAATCATAGGAACTGCTTCTTCACGAAGAACCGGAATCACTGCCTGTGGAAGACCCTTCATAGCATCAAACGCTGCTGCATAATCTACGATGGACTCTTCTAAACGGCTAGGTCTGCGGCCATTTTCATCATAGCAAACACCTTTGAAGTGAACCGCCATAATGAGTTCGCCAAATGCTTCCATAGCACGTCCATACAATACGTCCTGTCTGTCAACCCATTCACCACTCATCAAGTTAGCAGGGTCGAAAATAACCTTTAAGTTAGGGCTCTTGATGCTGTCAAGAACCATTTTGGTAGTCTCAACTGTATTTAACGCATGGTAATATACAGGCTCGATAGCAACGATAACACCCTGGCGCTCCGCTTCCGGCATAATTGCTTCTAAGCTCTTTAACAACTGCTTCTGAGAGTCTGCAAACGTTGTACCTGCAGGCTGCTTTTCAATAGAAGTAGTCTCACTGCCCATACATGGAATATTTAATGCCTTACAAACAGCAATCTGGCTGATAAAATCAGCTACTTCCTTCTGGCGCTTTGCTTCATCCATAAGGCCCATTTCTACGTATGTACCAAGAACTGCAACATCCATAGGAACTTCTCTCATTGCTGTTTCAACTTCTTTAATTAATTCCGGTGTAACGTCTTCGTAGCTCTTTACACCTTCACATAACTTCTTGAAAGCGAGCTGTGTAGAAACCCATCCATCCTGATGCATCTTGGAAAAGAGATCTTTTACTTTACCCTTTCCGTAGTCATGTCCTCTTGCGCCTAATATATATTTTGGCATATCATTTCCTCCTCATATCCACTTTGTAATTACAAAGTTTACGATTCTTTGTCTTATTATAACTCGTCCCCTGAAAATTTTCCACCTAATTCTTAGGAATTCGATAAACTTTCACAACCTGTTGCCAATAATTAATACAGTTTAGAAGGTCCGTTACCAACGTCTACTACATAAAAATCTGCGGAATATCCAATTTTTTCTTTGTAAGCCTCGCCCACATTTTTGATAAAAGCTTCTACGCATTCCTCTTTTACTAAATTTACGGTACAGCCGCCAAATCCTGCACCTGTCATGCGTGCGCCGACCACGCCTTTCTGCTTCCACGCCTCTTCTGCCAGGGTATCCAGCTCAATACCAGTCACTTCATAATCATCACGTAAAGATACATGAGACGCATCCATCAAACTGCCGAACATTGCGATATCACTTTTTACCAAAGCATCTACAGCCTTTAATGTACGCTGGTTTTCATAAACTGCATGTTTTGCACGCCTCATGCGGACATCACTTGCAATAGCATCTTTGTGCATTTCAAACATTTCTTCGGACAATTCACCCAGACTGTTGATATCCACTACTTTCTGCAATTCTTTCAATGCCAGTTCGCATTCGCCTCGTCGCTCATTATATTTGGAATCACCCAGTCCACGTTTTTTGTTGCTGGATACGATCACAATTTTAATACCTTCTAATTTAATCGGAATCAATTGATATTCCAACGTACTGGTGTCCAGGAAAATCGCATGGTCTGCTACACCCATAGCAATGGCAAACTGATCCATAATGCCACAATTTACGCCATTGAAGTTATTCTCAGAAAACTGACCAATTAATGCCAGCTCCTGATTAGTCACTTCAAAACTATATAAGTCTCTCAAAATATAGCCGGTCAGAACTTCTACGGATGCAGAAGAAGACAATCCGGAACCATTTGGAATATTTCCCCAAAGCAATAAATCCATACCGCAAGGCATCTCCATTCCGCGTTCTGCAAATGCCCACATTACGCCCTTTGGATAATTGGTCCAAAGTGCCTCTTTGTATGGTTTCAAATCATCTAAGGAAGATTCTATAATACCAACTTCTTCAAAATTCAAAGAATAAAACCGAAGTTTGTTGTCCTGACGCTTTCTTACCACGCCATATGTACCAATAGTTAGTGCACAAGGAAAAACGTGTCCGCCATTGTAATCGGTATGCTCGCCAATTAAATTCACACGTCCCGGAGCAAAATATATTCCGATTTCGCCTTCTCCCCCAAACACTTCTTTAAATTTTGCTAATAATTCTAACTTATTCACACGTCCTCCTTCTTCATTTTAAAAATGACTATATATTTCTTTAGACAGTTCCTGCATTTTTTCTTTATTTACCTTGCATACCTTTCTGTCATAAGTATAAAGACCATTTACTTCATCTTCTACGTCACTCACTTGCGTATAAATACATCCGCAAATGCCCCTGTCCAGTCCCGGAATAATCATTTCATGATACATCTTAATAATCATTTCCGTTAAAGCATCGCTGTCTTCGGAGCTTCCATAACCATATGTATTGTATCTGCTGAAATAATGGCCGGCTACCACCTGCGAATATCCGCCACACTCTGATACGAAGACCGGACGTTCTTTGATCGTTGGAGGTGTCGTCTTAAAGTAAATATGCTCACTGTCAAAATCATTCTTTTTCTGGGCAAACCAACCTGATGTAGAATCTACCAGGCGGGTATCATCAAGTCCCTTTACAAAATCAAACATTTCGTCGCTGTTAAACTGTCCCCATCCTTCATTGAAAATAGTATATGCCACAATACTTGGATGGTTGTACAAATGTTCCATTGTTTCCTTGGTATGAGCCTTAAAAATACGCATGGTTTCATTTTCTGTTTTCTTTACATCGCTGCGGTTCTTCATGCCGATCGTTGGAAGTGCGGTGTCAAAAATAAAAGAATATTCTCCATTATTGACCATATCCTGCATCACCAGCATGCCGTGTTTATCGCAGTAGTAATAAAAAGCTTCCGGCTCCACTTTGATGTGTTTACGGAGCATATTATAACCCAATTCCTTCATGCGCAAAATGTCACGCTCATATTCTTCCGGCTCTGCCGGCAAGAAAATACCATCGCAGAAATAACCTTGATCCAACAAGCCATGCATGAAAATCGGCTTATTATTCAGACACACCCTGTTTACACCATTTATATTTTGAATATCAATTTTGCGAAGTGCGAAGTAAGTTTCTACTTAGTCCTCTCCTGCAATAATCTTCATATCGTAAAGATATGGTTTGTCCACACTCCAAAGTTTAGGGATGTACTTCTGCCCACTTTTATCCACATGTTCAGATAATGCAACTCTGCCCTCTGTACCTTCGAAGTACTTTTCCAACTTTTCCCCGTTCTCCAGCTCTACGATTACGCTAAAGCCCTGCACCTGATCAGCCTTCGAAGTTGTGTCTGCCATCTGAACTTTAACAGTCACACCCTCCATATCCGGTGTCAGTATTACTTTTTCAATATAAGTCTCCGTCACATTTTCCAGCCATACACTCTGCCAGATACCACTGACCGGAGTATACCACATACCGCCGCGCTCTTTACACTGCTTGCCGTAAGGATATTTTTTATCCAATTTGTCAGTAGCCTTCACTACCAATCGATTGCTTTCGTCTCGTTTTACAAACGATGTAACGTCCATACTAAACGGCAAATACCCTCCCTCGTGCTTGCCCACAAAGGTATCATTCACGTATACTTCTGCAATCTGGTCCACTGCACCAAAATGCAAAATGGTACGTTCTTTTGTAAAATTCTCCGGAATCGAAAACTCCGTTTCATATACCAGCTTTGCACCCACACGACCATCAAATTCTGACAAAAGTGCCTGTGGCGGAAATGGCATACAAATCGGCTTGCCATTCAATGTCCACTTTTTATTTAAAATGGTATAAAGCCCACGCTTCATCTGCGGTCTTGGATATATATCCCATGGCTCTTTGGATGTTTGAGCATCTTCTCTGCCTGCCAGCACCCGCTCGCCCGCCTCGCTTATTAAGTCGTAATGTGCCACTCGTACCATGTAAAAGATGGCATCCAGCACTAAGAGAAGTACAACCGCTGCCACGAACGCTGCCGCCCAGATATTTTTATTTGGAAGGAAAGAAAAAGTTCCATCGTTGTTTTCAATCTGTGCCGCATTTCGAAGCACAAATGCACCAATAGAAGGTCCGATCACGCCGGGAATCAGCACCTGTCCGATAATACGAATCCCCTGGAATCTGCCTGCCATATTTTCCGGAATATGCTCACGAATCTTGGCACCAAACACCGCCATACCGCACAAATAACCACTCATCATGAGTAATGAACCGATAAACACCGGAAGCGTGCTCACACTGACAAATAAGATCGTATAACCTGCAAGCAACATGGCTACACAAGGATACACACTCTTCTGGAATCCCAGCTGGTCATACAGGCTGCCGTAAACCGCTGTGAAGATTGCTGCCAAAACGATTGCCGGAGCTAACACAATTACATAGTTTGCCATCTGCAGAGATTTCTCGTAATATACGATCAAATACGGCATAAATGTATTGATGGAAATACCAAACACTGCAAAAGCACCGATTACTGCATATAATAATTTATTTTCTCTAAATGTGCTGATGCGGAAACTATAAAGCACATTTTGTAAATATGTAAAATTCCCTCTTTCCTCTTTCTTCTTTGCCGGTGCTTCCTCAATCAGGAAAATACCCAATGCACCCAATACAATTACGACACCGCCGATAATGGCAAAAATCAAAGACCAGCTGGAAGCCTCATCCAGATTAAAACCCATGAAACCGCCGAACACTACTAAAATGGCAATCAGCGGCATCATGGCATTGATTCCCTCAATTCGGCCACGATTGCTTTCATCACCCATATCTGTCAGCCATGCATTATACGCTGCATCGTTTGCCGCAGAACCAAAAAATGTCATTACGCAGTCCAAAATGATCACCAGACTAACCCCGAGTGCTGCCGCCTGCACTGCACCGCCGCATATAGGAGTCAAAACATCCATTCGCACCAGGCCAAAACCCAATATGGACACACCCCATACTATGTAACCGCCGCATATGAAAATTTTGCGTCTGCCAACGTAATCGGACAACGCACCGATCAAAATAGTTGTCAATGCTGCCGCCACGGAGCTGGCACTTACCATAAGAGAAATATCCGCTGCGGACGCATGAAACATTTTGTAGATAAATACATTCAAATACATATTTTCTACAACCCATGCCACTTGTCCTACTAATCCAAACAACGTAAGCGCTGCCCAAAATTTTTTATTTAATTTTTTCATGTTATCCTCCTATGTATTATTTTTCACTTTTTCTTTTTTCCAAATTCCGGATATGTAGAATACCACACCGATCCAGAACGGGGTAAATCCTGCCAATGCATCGCCAAGCCAGAAACCATAGTGCTTCATATCAAGCACCAGACCAAACAACACAGACAAACCGATTCTAAGTACAATACCATCCAAAATTGCTGTTGCAAAATTTATTTTATGATGGCCGCTTCCATTAATCAACGCATTCATAATGGCTCGCATTGCACTTCCATAGAACAATAAAATGGCAATTGGCACATACTTCATTCCAATCGACAGCACCTCTGATTCGTCCGTAAACATACCGAAAATCACATTTGGATACAACCAGATAGCTGCAGAAATCATAGTTGCGATCGTAAGCGTAATTACTGCAAGGCTCTTTAAAATACTGTTTACACGCTTGTATTCCCCGGCCGCAATATTCTGTCCAACCATAGTGGAGCCTGCGGTATTCATCGCATTGGATACCAGATTTGAAATACTTGCAACTTTATTGGCAATACCCGCAAATGCAGACACCGCTATACCATAAGAATTGATCCAGGAATTTACAAACAACTTGGAAATCTGGATAGATGCAGACTTAATCGCCATCGGCGTGCCCAGCTTTATTAAATTGCTCAGCATTTCCATATCCCATTTTAAAAATTCCTTTAGAGAAATATTTAACTCAAATTCTTCTTTATGCTTTACCAGAAACGCCACGCAGCACAAGAAACTTGTAGCCTGACTGATAATCGTTGCCAAAGCTGCACCGGCCGGACCAAAATCCAGGAAGATAACAAATACTACATCCAACACCAGATTCATTACTGCCGCAATACTAATAAACACAAACGGATGTTTAGAATCGCCCATACCTCGCAAAACAGCACTGACCACATTATATCCATAAATAAAAACAAGGCCGCACATACATACCGTAGAATATGCCAAAGCACCTTCATAAGACTCCGGCGGTGTATTCATTAATTTCAACATGCCTGCTCTGAATATAAGCCCTGCTGCACTGAGAACACAGGCACAAACCAATAGAAAGGAACTCATGGTTCCAACAAATTTGCCCAGCTTGTCCCTTTGACGTGAACCGATATATTTGGCAATCAGTACCTGGCCCGCATTAGCAAAACCCATAGCAATAAAGGTGAGGAAATTGCTCACATCACCGCCAACGGCCACCGCTGAAATGCCCACCTTCCCGATTTTATTGCCTACAATGACCATGTCTACCATGTTATAAACAACCTGCAGCATGTTGGATAAAAACAGCGGCCACGCAAATACCACCAGTTGCTTCGGAATATTGCCTTGTGTGAAATCTTTGATTTGTGTCTTTTGCATGTATGTACCCTCTTGTGTCTCTTAGACACTATCACTTTGCCTCTTTAATAATATACTACTACACCAACAAGAAAAAAGCCAAAGAAAAAGTTGCTATAGCCAAACATTTTTCTCCGACTTTCTGTCTTAATTTCGTTTTTGTTTTCCATGATAACCCCTGGGTTCTTTTATGAAATCGGTATGTTACATAATTTAGCATTTCATGCAGATACTACTTTCATAGATGATTGTAAGCGTTTAAGTAAATCATTTACTTTTATCTAAATATCATGCAAAACGAAAGGGATATATTATGAAAAATGAAATGCCAGGTTCTAAAGAATTCGCAGAATACGACTATTTGCAATCTGCTTCCGCACAGGACTGTACCGGCCTGATCCCAATGGCACCGGCAAACGAGTCAGAAATGGAAAACTATGAAGCTCTTTATCCAGTTCTTCCCCGTGTGCCTGTAAGAAATGATATTGAATATGTAGAAGAATAAATCTTCTATTCTGCATCCAAAGCCTTGCCAAACTGAGTCTCATATAACTCAGTATAAATGCCGCCTGCCTTAACAAGATCGGAATGAACACCTCGTTCCACGATCACACCATCTTTAACAACCAAAATTTCATCCGCCGCAAGAATGGTAGATAAACGATGTGCGATAAGGATACTTGTTCTGGAATGAATGATCGGATCGATAGCTTCCTGGATCCTGCTCTCGGAAATAGAGTCTAAGGAAGCTGTTGCTTCATCAAAAATAAATAACGCAGGATCTTTTAAAAGAACACGAGCGATGGAAATACGCTGTTTTTCACCACCGGATAATTTCAGCCCCCGGTTACCTACAACCGCATCCAGTCCCTTTTCCTGTTTTAAAATAAAATCGTAAATATTGGCTTTTTTACAAGCTTCCATGAGTTCTTCTTCTGTCGCATCCGGTTTTGCATACAACAGATTCTCTCGAATTGTCCCATTGAACAAATATGTTTCCTGGCTTACTATACCAACACTGTCTCTAAGGAATCCAAGATCTAATTTACGTACATCCACGCCGTCAAAGAATACTTGTCCTGCTGCCACATCATACAAACGAGGAATCAAGTTGATGATAGTACTCTTACCGGAACCGGATGGTCCTACGATTGCAATACTCTTGCCGCTGTCCAGCTTGAAGTTGATGTCTTTAAGAATTTTACGTTCAGAATCATAAGAAAACTCTACATGCTGAAATCTTACGCTGCCGCGTGCCTTCTTCGGTGTGATGGCGTCCTTTGCATTTTTGATTTCTATAGGCATATCAAAATATTCAAAAATTCGGGTAAACAGTGCCATGGAGCGGATCCATTCCACTTGAATATTCAAAAGAGAATTTACCGGACCATACATTTTACCGAGCAAGGATACTAATACCGTAATATCACCTACGCTGAGGGAAGAATCGTATTTCATCATCAAAATACCACCCACCAGATACAAAAGCATCGGTCCTACACTGGAAAAGGTATTGATAATTACCATAAACCAACGGCCCGCCATACTTTCACGGATATTCAGACGAATCATTTTACTGTTGGCTTCTTTGTAACGGTTAAATTCATACTCTTCCTTGCCAAATAATTTCACCAGCAACTGCCCGCTGACAGATAAAGTTTCATTCAGGATTCCGTTGATTTCGTCATTGCACTCCTGTGCTTCCTGAGTCAGCGTCCAACGGGTCTTTCCTGCCCATCTGGTAGGAATGGTAAAAAGCGGAATGACCAACGCACCCACTGTTGCCAGAATCCAATTCTCTCTAAACATAATTACAACTGCAACTACCAATGTGATCACATTGGACAGAATAGATGTAAATGTACTGGTAACCACTCGCTCTACGCCGGAAATATCACTGGTCATACGAGTAATGATGTCACCCTGATTATTAGATGTGAAAAAACCCTGGGACATCTGCTGCAAATGGCGGTACATCTTGTTGCGCATATCAAAAGAAATATGCTGTGCAATCCAGTTGTTCAAATAACTTTCAGCAACGCGAATTAAATTCGCTCCTAAAGTCACTGCCAAAGAAAGCACGATCAATATGATCAACATTTTCATATCTCTTCCGATCAGACCTTCATCAATGATGCGACCTGTCAACACAGACGGCAGCAAACTAAATGCAGATGAAATAACGATACATCCTAAAACAATAACCAACTGCTTCCAATATGGCCATAGATAGGAAAATATACGTTTCAGTAATGCCAGTGTGACCTTTGGTGCATTTGCCTTTTCTTCCTCTGTCAAATAGCCTCTATTCATCCCTCTTCCTTGTGGTGCCATGATACATATTCCCTTCTTTTGTGTAGATTTTTTTTAATTGTATCACCTGCCACTGGCACAATTCAACTATTTTTCCTCTGATGCTTTATTTAATACATCCCAACCATGGTACCAAATAGATTTACACTTTGCATATTCCTCAAATAATGGAATCAGCTCCTCGCATTCCGGGATAAAAGGATCCACCTTCTTTACACTATGAATCCAGCCGAGTGCATTTAATAAAAACTGCCCCAATCTCATATCCGGGAATGACTTTTTGTGAATCTCACATAACTTCATATAAATATCATCTAATCTCTCTGGTTTTCTCATATATAATTACCTCTCTTTATTTTTACTATAATATCTGTTTACTAAACTAATGTATCCGATCTTCTTCATATCATCGTATCGGAAATTGTATGCGGCCTTTGTGTGTTTTCCGGTAGCCAGGTAACGGATACAGCTTTGACTGTAATCATCCAGTACCCTCAACGAATCCGACGTATTGATCACAGGAAAATACCAGCGGGCCCAAGTTAATTCGTGCTCCATATCGTTCGCAAACAATTTATTATTAAACACCCGCACGAACGCTTTTGCTGCCTGAACACCTGTAGCGCCTTTCCTGGCCCTCCATCGCATAAGTGCTCTTGTTTTCCTTCGCATTTTGGCTTTCAGCTTCTCCACAGAAACAGGTGCCACGTCCACAATACCGTTTTTGTAACATACACCTAAAAAAGTCCATTCTTCATGCGGTTTTGTGTAACACTCTTTTTGGAGATTAACAGAAAGCCCGGCCTCCCGCAGCAGTTCATGTATTGCCTCCACACCTTCCTCCAACATTTGTTCAGAATCTTCAAAAATAATAATGTCATCGGAATATCTTGCATATAATTTGTTGCGCTCTGAAAAATATTGGTCCATATGTGCTAAATATACATTTGCCAAAAAAGTGGAAATCGGTGTTCCTGCCATAATTCCTTTTTCTTCTTCTATTATTGCACCATGGTCGTTTACCAGTGGATTCCGAAGCAGCTGTGCAATGAATTCATAGACTTCCGCATCCTCTTTTAATACTACCTGCAAACATTTCAGCATCTTTTCCACAGGAACAGAATTAAAATAATTACTTATGTCAACTTTGTATGACCATTTATCGGAAATATTTCGTGTGTGGGTCAGCTTATATATCGCCTCTTTCACACCCATATTAGGTCTGAAAGAATACAGATTATCTGCAAAAACGAAATCATACTTTCTCTGCAAAAGATATGTCAGCACTTTTAACACATAATTTTCTGCTCTTTCATAGGTATATACCACTCGTTTTTTCTGTGAATGCATTTTACTTATAATAATTTTACGTGGAACAGAAAAACCCTCTCCTCGTAATATCTTTTCTATAACCGGTATATATGCTTCTGTCTGGATGAATTCTTCCAACTCTTTTTGATCTTCTTCAGAAATATGCCCTTTTTCCAGCTTGTATTTATAAAACGTATTCCATATGTTCTTGCTTTTTAATAATTCTATCATAGCTCCACAACGTCTCTTTCTTTACTTTCTACAGGAGAAAACCTTTAAAACCAGGTATCCTGGTTTGGAACCAAACCATACATGAATCTGTCACCTACAAGACATTTTAATGGTTCATGCTGGGTTTTCTGTAGGTGCTATGCGTTTCTCCTGTAGAATTAAGCAACTTTTATAATGCACTTTTTATGCGATTGATCACATACTCTTTGTCATTCTCAAACTCTGTAAAATATCGTTGCACCGGAATACCCTGTTTCTTACATGCTTCCATGGTGTTTTCAATTTTAGGCATATTATAAATTCTGGAGCTGCATAAAATAATTGCCAATACAGGCTTTTTGCTTTTATACAAGACATAACTTGCCGGAACAGACGGTGTTTTTGTAGTAATTCTTATATTACGCTTCAAAGTATACCCTTTAAAATGGGTCGTTATCAGCTGGGTAAAATAAATCTCTTCCTCCAAAGAGCCGGAAAGAGCCGCCGGCGCCGTTAAATACTTGGCATTTTTTAAATGTTTCACCTGTGAACCATAGATAGTCAGAATCACCTGCATATCTTTTTGGGCAGTATCAACTTCCATATCCTTGTGATGCATTTTACCAATCCGACATACTTTGCTTTCATCTTCATCCACATACAAGTCATTTGCCATATCAAACGTGCCTGACTCTACTACACAGTGCAGCTTCATACACTGAAATCCACTTTTGACTGCTGTACGAATGCGTATCTTTACGGGTTCGATCTTTACTTCTTCCCAAACAGATTCTGATGGACCTTTTGCGTCAGTCTCTGTCTCTCGTTCCAAAGCAGGTTTTTCACGTTTGACAGGCCTGACAGGTTCTTTCAACGGTTCCTTCTCAATAACTCGCTCCTGCACCGGCTGTTTCGGTTTGCTGACCCCGGCCATCTCGCGTACCCTTTCCAGAGTATATCCCATTCCGCATGTTGTGCAGGTGGCAATACTGCCACCTACATCAACCACAAGTGCCCCGCCGCAAATATTACAGGTCACTTTCA
>JAEIGA010005931.1_pt1 | contig 18583 bp, 13 predicted proteins | sample 9270691 | NCBI WGS metagenome assembly JAEIGA01 (sample SAMN17057246, study PRJNA624740) | gut metagenome | biome: biome; isolation source: fecal sample | host: Bos grunniens | place: China: Xizang | collected 2019
AAAAATTACTAAGTCGATAACCAACCGTGAGAGCGCGTCGTTGGATAAGTATCTGCAGGAGATTGGTAAGGAGGAGCTTATCTCTGTTGAGGAGGAGGTAGAACTTGCCCAAAGGATTAGAAAGGGCGATAAGGAGGCGTTGGAGAAGCTTACCAAGGCAAATCTACGATTTGTGGTATCTGTAGCTAAGCAGTATCAGAATCAGGGTCTTAGCCTTCCTGACCTTATCAACGAGGGTAATCTTGGTCTTATCAAAGCTGCGGAGAAGTTCGATGAGACCCGAGGTTTCAAGTTTATCTCATACGCTGTATGGTGGATTCGTCAATCTATTCTTCAGGCTCTTGCCGAGCAGTCGCGTATCGTACGCTTGCCACTCAATCAGGTAGGCTCGCTCAACAAGATTAACAAGGCGTTTGCGCGTTTTGAGCAGGAGCATGAGCGTACTCCATCTGCCGATGAGCTTGCTAACGAGCTTGAGTTGCCAAAGGAGAAGGTTACAGATACTTTGCGTGTTGCAGGTCGTCATATCTCTGTTGATGCTCCATTTGCCGATGGCGAGGATAACAGTTTGTTGGATGTATTGGTTAATACCGACTCTCCAAATGCTGACCGTGGTCTTATCAACGAGTCTTTGGCTACTGAGGTGGAGCGTGCCTTGGAGATACTCACTGAGCGTGAGCGCGATATCATCCGCTACTTCTTCGGCATCGGTTGCTCGGAGATGACCCTTGAGGAGATTGGCGAGAAGTTCGACCTTACCCGCGAGCGCGTGCGTCAGATCAAGGAGAAGGCTATCCGCAAGCTCCGCCAGTCATCACGCAGCAACTTGCTAAAGTCGTACTTGGGATAGGTCTGTGATAATAAATAAATAATTAGAGTACATCCGCAAAGATGTACTCTAATTATTTTATGGGAGTATTTATTGGAATCTAATACCGAGTTTTATGTTGACATAATTTAAGAAAACTGTATGGCTGTCATATCCATCGTCATACCAATCATGGTTAGAACACCAATTTGTCGCACCCTCATAACCCACGCTTGTGTATATGCCTAGTTTATTAGATATTGGAATATCTATACCAATTGAAGGGTTGATATAGGAACCACCATTATACACTTCTCCTCCAATTGACAAAGAGAAATATGGGCGTACAGCTGTGTTTTTTGTAAAATATACTCTACTATTTGCATATATGGGTATGGCAATATCGTAATCATAATCTATGATTAAACTCGAGCCTATACCAATAAATACGCGATCTTTGAGAGTGCTACCAACCATAAGTGTTGGACTACCAATTACTAAACCATCACCAAATGCAAAATCTACATCGTTCATAATGGTAAATCTTGCTGTTTTAACAGACTTTTTAGGCTCAGATATAGGCGTGTTAAGCTCGAAATTGTCTTTGTGCGAGGTAGTCGCAACCCTCTGCTCATCAACCTTAGATGGAACCTCTTGTGCAAGTCTTGCTTGCTTTTGTGTATAGGTCTCCAAATCATCAGTAACAAGAAGGACTATGCCGCTTGACTTGGCAGTTGAAGATGAAATATAGGTTTCGTCGCTAAGATAGTCATTTGCACGAAGCAAAGCCAACTCCTCAATAGTAGGTATGCGCCAAGTGTCGTAATCGTATAAGTGCTGACGATTAATTTGTGCGATTACCGTATTTGGAGCACTTGGAAATACGCCTAACTCAGTAGGATATACTTTCAAATAACCAAGTACTACCTCAACCTCTGTTCGTTTGCGGATATTGTTTTTCTTTTCTATTATAGGCTCTATTGGTTTGATGGCAATTTGGTCTGCTAAATCCAAAGCTAATTGCTTCATGGCATTTCTGTATGAACTATCAGGTTTCCAAGTTATACCTGCTTTGCCACATAATACTCCTGTCTCTACATTAAGTGCCTGTACATCAATATTATACTCGCCAGCGTGTATGTTTATTTTGCCAGTTACAATTACAGATACATTAAGAATCTCTCCAATTCGCACCATCTGCGCTTGGGTTATTTTATCTTTCTGTAAATTCTGCTCACTAATAACTCGTTCTATTTGTATTCGCTCTACAAGGGTGTATCCATTTGGTGTGAAGTAGGTATTAAATATGGATGCTACACCATCAATGTCAGCTTGAGATACACCTGAGCCTGCTGTAAATTCAAGCACGGCAACGCGCTGCGCTGAGACGCTTGTAACAAGTAGGAGCGCGCAAAATAGTGTTAATAATCTCTTCATAATTGTAAGTGTTAGTAGTTGTAAATCAGTTTATTACTGCTATTAGTACTGTTCCTTCTCGTTAGGGAAGTCGCGGCTCTTTACATCGTCAACATAGTGACCTACAGCCTCCGAAATGGCTGTGCCAAGGTCGGCATAGCGGCGTAGGAAGCGAGGTGAGAAAGCCTGTGTGATGCCCAACATATCGTGGGCTACAAGCACTTGACCATCTGTAGCGCCACCAGCACCAATACCGATAGTAGGGATGTGCAACTCCTCCGAAACGCGCTTGCCAAGCTCTGCAGGAATCTTCTCCAAGACAAGGGCGAAGCAACCAGCTTCCTCCAATAGATGTGCATCGCGGATAAGCTTCTGGGCCTCAGCCTCGCTTTTAGCGCGAACATTATATGTGCCGAACTTATGTATAGACTGTGGCATAAGTCCGAGGTGACCCATAACAGGGATACCTGCCGAGAGGATACGCTGTATAGACTCCAAGACCTCCTCGCCACCTTCGAGCTTCACGGCATCTGCCTCGGTCTCCTTCATGATGCGTACCGCAGAGTCGAGGGCGAGCTTTGAGTTACCCTGATATGTACCGAACGGAAGGTCAACAACCACTAATGCACGCTCTACAGCGCGCACTACGGACTTGGCGTGGTAGATCATCATATCGAGGGTTATAGGTAGCGTAGTCTCGAAACCTGCCATAACATTGGCTGCCGAGTCGCCAACAAGGATTACATCGACACCCGCCTGGTCAACAATCTTGGCCATGGAGTAGTCGTATGATGTAAGCATGGCAATCTTCTCGCCACGCTGCTTCATCTCAGTAAGTCGGAGCGTAGTGACCGCTCGCAAAGTGCTTTCAACTGACATAGTTAGTATCTGTTCTGTGAATATATTGGGCAAATGTAGCTAATTTCAACGAAATAAACAATCTTTTGAAAAACTTTCATATCTTTGTAGAGTTGTTATGAATGTAAATACCAAAATAGTATGAAGAGATTGATTTTTGTCGTGGTTGCCCTATTGGGTTTTACCCTAAGTCTTGAGGCGCAGGTGCGCACAGAGCAACTTTTAGAGAAGGGATGGCGTTTTACGCGTGAGGATAGCTCAGAGTTTAGCCGTGTTGGCTATGACGATAGTAAGTGGCAGAGTGTCACCGTGCCACACGATTGGGCTATATATGGCCCTTTTAGCATTGAAAACGATAGGCAGAATGTGGCTATCACGCAGGATGGTCAGCGTGAGGCATTGGAGCATGCAGGACGCACGGGAGGACTACCCTTTGTGGGTGTGGGCTGGTATCGTTTGAAGTTTACCGCCGAGGGCTTCGAGCAGGGAAGGCGTGCAACGATACTCTTCGATGGTGCTATGAGCCATGCCCGCGTGTATGTAAATGGTGTGGAGGTTGGCTATTGGCCTTATGGCTACAACGCCTTCCATTTCGATATCACCGAGCAGTTGAAGGTGGGCGAGGTGAATGAACTTGCTGTGCGTCTTGAGAACGAGACTGACTCGTCACGCTGGTATCCAGGTGCTGGTATCTACCGCAATGTACACCTTATAATCACCGAGAAGGCGCATATCCCTGTTTGGGGTGTGCAGATAACAACGCCTAAGGTTGTAGAGAACCTCGCTCAGGTTGTAGTACGCACAAGAATTGATGTGCCTGAGGGGGCTAATGGCGATAACTTCCGTCTTGTTACGGAGATTAAAAGCCCTGTAGGTAAGCCTGTTGCAGTGGTGGAAGCAGGTCTTAGCATCTATGATAACTCGCTCTTTGAGCAGTGTGTTGATGTAGCTAACCCTGAGCTATGGAGTGTGGATACTCCGCAGCTCTACACCGCAACCTCGAGGCTCTATGAGGGTGATGAACTTAGGGATGAGCAAACCACACGCTTTGGTATTCGCACCATAGAGATTATCCCAGAGCTTGGTATGTTTATCAACGGCGAGCCTACAAAGTTCAAGGGTGTATGTAACCACCACGACCTTGGACCTTTGGGTGCTGCGGTGAATGATGCTGCTATACGCCGCCAGATACGCATACTCAAGGATATGGGTTGTAACGCAATCCGTACCTCGCACAATATGCCTGCCCCTGAGCTTGTTGAGGCGTGCGACGAGATGGGTATGATGCTTATGTTGGAGTCCTTTGATGAGTGGCGCACTCCGAAGCTCAAGAATGGCTACCATAAGCACTTCGACGAGTGGGCAGAGCGCGACTTGGTAAACCTTATCCACCATTTCCGCAATAATCCAAGCGTTGTGATGTGGTGCATAGGCAACGAGGTGCCCGATCAGGGTGATGTTATCTGGGCATCGAAGCTCTCGCGCTACTTGCAGGATATATGCCACCGCGAGGATCCTACACGCCCTGTAACTCAGGGTATGGATCAGCCCGACAATGTTGTGTTTAACAATATGGCGGCGATGATGGATGTTGCGGGTTTCAACTATCGTTCTTTCCGCTATGCCGATAACTATCTTCGTCTGCCTCAGCAGATTATCCTCGGTTCGGAGACTGCTTCTACGGTAAGTAGCCGTGGTGTATATAAGTTCCCTGTTGAGCGTCGCTCGATGGCTAAGTACGAAGATCATCAGTCATCCTCTTACGATGTTGAGCACTGCGGATGGTCAAATCTTCCGGAGGATGATTGGATCTGGCACGATGACTTCTCGTGGTCTATAGGAGAGTTCGTGTGGACAGGCTTCGACTACCTCGGTGAGCCAACACCTTACTATACCGATTGGCCAAGCCACTCGTCGCTCTTCGGTATTATCGACTTAGCTGGTCTGCCTAAGGATCGCTATTACCTCTACCGCAGCCAGTGGAACAAGGAGGCTGAGACACTACACATTCTGCCTCATTGGAATTGGGAGGGTCGTGAAGGTGAGGTAACGCCTATATTCGTATATACGAACTATCCGAGTGCCGAGCTATTTATCAATGGTGTAAGTCAGGGTGTACGCACCAAGGATGAGAGTATTGTGATGGAGAATAGTCGTGGTGCTGAGGCAGAGCGTGACTTGTTGCGTCAGAAACGCTACCGCCTTATGTGGATGGATACGACATACGAGCCTGGCGAGGTTAAGGTTGTAGCGTATGACAAGGATGGAAATGCTGTTGCTGAGCGTGTTATGCGTACAGCAGGTACACCATATCGCATAGTGCTTGAGGCTGACCGTAGCACTATCATGGCAGATGGTAAGGATTTGTCGTTCGTGACAGTAAAGGTTGTTGACAGGGATGGTAATCTATGCCCTAACGCCCAGCACTTGATAAAGTATAGCGTTAAGGGTGCAGGTAGCTACCGTGCAGGTGCGAATGGTGACCCTACATCGTTGGAGCTTTTCCATAAGCCTCAGATGAAGGTTTTCAATGGCATGATGACAGCCATAGTTCAAAGTAGCGAGAAGGCGGGTGAGATAACACTCACCGCAACAGCTAAGGGACTAAAGTCTGCTAAGATAGTAATTCAGACCGAGTAGATGAAACTGTGAAAGTTAATGGAGAGTGAATAAAAAGTGTATTTTGTCGTTACGCTTGCCCTCAAAATGCTCATTTACGCTCTGTAAACTCCGCTTTTTCGGGCTTCGCAAGCCTAAAACTACATCTTTTTATTCACTCTCTTAGGTTATGGGCTGGCTAAGTTACTTTTTAGTCAGCCCCCATTCTTTTTTGCATCATAACCGTTTTGCCGGAACCCTATTTTTTATTGTTCTTCTCTGTTCTTTCGTCTGGAACATCGATATTCTTGTACTTGGCAAAGCCAGGGTCCTTCTTTACTGTTAGCTCCGTAGGGTTGTATGTAGGCTTGATAACCTCCTCGGTATTACCCTCAGTTTTCTTGCTGCCACAAGATGTGAGTAGTAGTGCTGTAGCTATGAAACATACCAATCTTTTCATCGTCTTATCTTTTTGTATTTGTTACTGTTATGTCTATCTGTGCCACCTCTCTGTGCAGGTTTTGTGGTGTGTCGCTTCTCTTCGGGTAGTGTGCCGCCAAAAAAGTAGCTCTTTTGACGGCGTTTGTCATCCTGTGAGCGTGCTACATAGACCTCCTCGCCCGTATATGGGTTAGTACCTGTGTAGAACATGACGGATGATAGGGTCATAGGTGTAGGTGTGAGATCTTGAACCTGCTCGAGGTTGAAGTGTAGCTTGCCGAGTACCTTATCTGCTAAGGCACGCATATCGCGCTCCTCGCATCCTGGGTGTGAAGATATGAAGTAGGGTATAAGCTGATACTTAAGCTCCTCTCTGCGACATATCTGCTGGAATCGGCGGTTCATATCCTCGAACATGGAGAATGAGGGCTTACGCATAAGCTTCAATACGCGCTCCTCGGTATGCTCAGGTGCAACCTTCAGGCGACCCGAGGTGTGGTACTTAACTACAGTCTCGAAGTATGGCGAGTCGTCAAATAAATCGTAGCGTATGCCACTACCTATAAACGCCTTTTTTATGCCCTTAACCTCGCGTATCTTGCGGTAGAGCTCAAGAAGTGGGCGGTGGTCGTTATTCATGTTAGGGCATAGCTTAGGGTGCAGACACGATGGTCGCTTGCAGCGCTTACAAAGTGACTCATCCTTACCACGCATACGATACATATTTGCCGATGGTGCGCCGATATCCGAGATATAACCCTTGAAGTCGGGCATCTCGGTAAGGCGCTTAACCTCTGCAAGAATTGAACGCTCCGATCGTGAGTTGATGAACTTACCCTGATGTGCCGATATGGTGCAGAATGAGCAACCTCCGAAGCAACCGCGGTGGATGTTTATCGAGTGCTTAATCATCTCCCATGCAGGAATATCGCCCTTGCCCTTGTAGCGTGGGTGTGGTGCGCGCTCATAAGGCAGGTCGAACGAGTAGTCAAGCTCTTCGGTGGTGAGGGTCTCGTGTGGTGGTGTGATGACAACATACCTGTCGCCCGTCTGCTCTACAAGTGTGGTGTTACACTCCATCATATTGCTAAGTGTCTCTATCTCAGTGAAGTTCTTGCCAAACTTCGTCTTATCCTTCAAACACTCCTCATAGGAGTTAAGTACGATAGTCTTGCCATTATAGAGTCTCTCGATATACTCCTTATCTGCTATAAAGCCCACCTGACGAAGACCTCTTAGTAGCTTCATGTTGAAGCCATTACGCATAGCCTTTGCAACTTCGCGTATAGGCTTGTCACCCATGCCATATACCAAAAGGTCGGCTCCCGAAGTCTCAAGGATTGAGCTTCGTAGCTTATCGCTCCAGTAGTCGTAGTGCGTAAGGCGGCGCAACGATGCTTCGATACCTCCCACAACAACTGGTGTATGTGGGTATAACTTTTTGAGTATCTGTGTGTAGGTGTCTATCGTGCGGTCGGGGCGGAAACCTGCCTTACCTCCCGCGGTGTATGCATCGTTGGAGCGTAGTCGTAGGTTGGCGGTGTAGTGGTTGACCATGGAGTCCATCGCGCCAGATGTAACGGCAAAGAATAGGCGTGGTTTGCCGAGTTTCTTAAAGTCGCGCAGGTCATCACGCCAGTTAGGTTGTGGCACAATAGCTACTTTGTAGCCCTCGGCCTCCAAAACACGACCTATCACCGCCGCACCAAAGGCTGGGTGGTCGATGTAGGCATCGCCCGTAAAGATGATAACATCAAGCTCGTACCAGCCACGAGCCTCAACCTCTTTTATCGTTGTAGGTAGAAACATATTCCTTAAAGCGTCACAGACACCCCTCCTTATTAACTCTAAAGTTTGTTTATATCTCATCAAGGTCCAGACCTACAGCCTCGGTGTAGGTGTCCCACTTCTGGAGTACAGCCTTGAAGTCATCTGGCATATCCGACTCAAACTGTACATACTCTCCCGTTGTTGGATGCACGAAGCCCAAGGCGCGAGCGTGTAGCGATTGACGAGGTATTAGCTTAAAGCAGTTCTCGATAAACTGCTTATATTTCATAAATGTAGTACCTTTAAGGATGCGGTTACCACCATAGCGTTCATCGTTGAATAGTGGGTGTCCCTGCCATGACATATGAACGCGTATCTGGTGTGTGCGACCTGTCTCCAAGCGGCACTCCACAAGGGTGACATATCCATAGCGGCGCAACACCTTGAAGTGGGTAACTGCATGCTTACCCTCCTCGCCATCGGGGAATACGAACATCTGCAACCTATCCTTAGGATTGCGACCTATATGACCTGTAATCGTACCTTCGTCCTCGGCAATATTTCCCCATACCAACGCTACATAACGGCGATAGATGGTGTGGTCGAAGAACTGTTTTGCAAGGTGTGCATGGGCGCGCTCATTCTTGGCCACAACGAGCAATCCCGATGTATCCTTGTCGATACGATGCACCAAACCAGCACGAGCATTTCCCTCGCTGAACATCTCCAAATCCTTGAGGTGGTAGGATAGAGCGTGTACAAGTGTCCCTGAGTGGTTGCCCACGCCAGGATGCACAACCATGCCCGCCTCCTTGTTGATAACTATAACATCGTCATCTTCATATACGATGTTAAGAGGTATATTCTCAGGTGTAATCTCCTCCTTGTGCCTTGGGTAGGGCATAACGATAGAGATTTGGTCGAGAGGCTTAATCTTGTAGCTCGACTTTTGAGGCTTGCCGTTGACGATGATATTACCGCCATCGGCAGCCATCTGTATGCGGTTTCGTGAGGTGTTCTCAAGGCGTATGGTGAGGTACTTATCGAGGCGCATCATCGACTGCCCCTTATCTACCGTCACAGCAAAATGTTCATACATCTCTTCATTATCACCCTCATCCGTATCTATATCTGCGGCGATAATATCCTCATCCAAGTACTTCTCCATCTCTAAAATTAGGGTTATAGTTCACTCTCCTCTTTGCTCTTCTCCTGCTCCTCTAAAGCCTTTATACGCTGCTTCTCAAGTTCTCGAAGCTCCTCTGTGGCAATGACACTCATGGAGTCTGCAAGAGCCTCATCGCATGTGAGATATAGCGTAACCTCACTGCCTCGGCGAAGCGATGTGCCAATCTTTGAAGATTGCTTATATACGCGTGCTTTACGACGAGCTATTAAGTCTTCAACGCTATCATCATAAACAACCTGCTTTAGGTTTAGGGCGTTGTCCCAGAGTATATTCTTAGCCTGCTGAAGACTTAGACCCACAAGGCGAGGTGTTTGGGTGTACTGCTCCTCCTGCTGATAGCTCACATATAGTGTGACACCCGTGCCCACAGGAGCATTGCGCTCGGTGGTGGGGAGTATCTCTCGATTGTTGACACTCTGTTTGATGACATAGTCCGTAGAGGTCATATCAGGCTCGTAGATGAGCTTCGATATGGTGAGTCCAGAACGCTCTATCTGGTTGAGAGCCTGGCGTAGCGTCTGCTTTGCTACATATGGAATATTCACCATGCGGCGTGTTGAGGCATTCACCGTGACATAGATCTTGCGTCCAGGCTTAACTGTAACCTCTCTTATTGTTGAGGTTTTAGGGAGCTGGTCAACGATGGTGCCTCCAGGAAGGTCAACATCGAAGATAGAGTCTCGAACGATAAGATTCAAATCTTCGCTCTGTGCTATCTCTCGAGCCTCATCAATACTCATACCCAAGAAGCTTGGTACCTCGATAACCTCGTTGTGGCGTGTTCCAGTTTTTAGTCCAATATATATAGCAATGATTAGTGCAATGCCAAAAATGCCGATATATATTATATGGGCAAGCACTGGAAAACGCTTTATGAAACTTAAAACACCACCTTTGCTACTCTGAGTTTTTACCTTGGTAGCTCGCTTTGTTGTTGATCTACTCTTACTATTTGTAGTGCTCTTAGGTTGGGATGTCTCGCTCTTTGCTGCCATATTGATCACCTCCTCTGTTATATGCTGAGTTTCAGTAGTTTCAGCCTTTGTTTCTATATCCTGATAGTAAGGTTTTGTGTTGTTCTCTCTATCTATGCGGTTGTAGTGAGAGTCGCGCTCCACAGGTGAAAAACCTACCCCCTTAACCATTGCCTCCAACTCCTCAACGCTCATCGTTGGACGCTCTACACCACCTGCCATGGAGTATATCTTGGTGGTGTCACCGATGGTGCCATCAATATCGTCTGCACCAAAGGATAGAGCCATCTCTGTTGTAGCCTTACCATACGATACCCAATATGCTTTGATGTGAGGTATGTTGTCAAGGAAGATGCGGCTCATGGCTATTGTGCGTAGATCCTCCTCCACGGAGCACTCTCCAGCCTCCGAGAGACGGTTGCCATGGCTGTGATACTTCAGCGGAATAAAGGCATCGAAACCTGGTGCCTCATCTTGTAGTTTGCGCAAGCGCTCTAAGTGGTCGATACGCTGCTCTAATGTCTCGATATGACCATATAGCATCGTGCAGTTTGTAGGGATACCCATGTTGTGTGCTGCGCGATGTACGGCGAGCCACTCCTCGGAGCTACACTTCTCTGGACATATCTTCTTTCGTAGTGCAGTATCAAATATCTCAGCACCACCACCAGGAATACACTCCATTCCTGCCTCTTTTAGACGGCGGAGACCCTCTACGATTGATATGCCGTCGTTGCGTATCATGTAGAATATCTCTACGGCAGTGTATGCTTTTACTGTCACATGTGGCAGCGCACGCTTCACACGGCGTATCATGGCGCAGTAGGTATCAAGGTCGTGCTTTGGGTGTACACCACCCACAATATGTACCTCGGTAATATCCGTGCCACGAAGTTCCATGGCGCGTGCCTCTATCTCGTCCAACGACATGTACCATGCATCCTTATCTCCCTCTCTGCGGCGGAATGAGCAGAACTCACAGTTAAAAAGACAGATGTTCGTGGGCTCAAGATGTACATTGCGGTTGTAGTAAACCTCCTTGCCGCTTGCTCTCTCCTTAAGCTCTGTGGCGATTTCGCCAAGAAGCCATAGAGGAGCTTCGCGCCAAAGTTTTAGTGCATCTTCTGTAGATATGCGCTCACCATGGCGCACACTCTCCGATATTTCGTTGATACTACGCATTGCTATTTTTGAGCTTTAAGGTAAACAAATAGAGCTATGAAAGCAAATATTATGTTGGGTAACCACACTGCAAACCATGGTGGGAGTGTACCTCCTAAGGCCACCTGCTCAAAGATGCGTCCAAGCATAATATAGCCAAAGCATAGGGTGATACCCAAACCGAGGTGCATACCCATACCACCACGCACCTTGCGTGAGGCTATTGACACGCCTATGAGCGTAAGAATAAAGGTCGAGAAGGGGTATGAGAAGCGAATGTGACGCTCCACCTCGATAAGGAATAGATCGTCCGAGCCCTTGGCTTTCTGCTGCTGGTAAAAGTCATTGAGCTCATCAATGCGCAGTGTCTTGATAAGACCCTTCGGTGGTACTAACTCTCTGGCATCAAGGTTAATGAGAGTGTCAAGATTTCTGAACTGCTCATATCCCAACGAGCCATCTTCGGTGCGTGAGTAGATAACATATCGCGGTGCTGTCCAACGACCCGACTCGTCGTCGAATGTGGCACTCGCAGCGTTCAACACCTCCACCATCTTCGAGCCATCGTACTTCTCAATGGCGAAGAATGGCACACGCTCGGTGTGGGGATTGTATCCACGCACATATACAAATGTGCCAGGCTCCAACTGTCGGTAAATATTATGGTCATACTCTATAAGTTGGTTGCTTTTGAAGTACTTGGACTGGAACTCCACGCTCTCTTTCTGACCCTCAGGGATTATCCAAAGGCTTAGCGCAAGGCTTGTTGTGGCGATGATACCAGCACCAAGCATGTATGGCCACATCAATCTGCGGAAACTCACACCACCCGATAGTATCGCCACGATCTCGGTCTGCATGGCGAGCTTCGAAGTGAAAAAAATCACAGATATGAAGGTAAACAGCGCACTAAACTGGTTTATGAAATGGGGAATAAAGTTCAGGTAGTAGTCAAATACAATAGCATCCCATGGGGCGTGTAACTCTGTAAAGTCATCAACGCGCTCCACATAGTCAAAGACAACCAAAATAATGGTCATCATCAACAAACCAAATAGATAGGTGAGCAAGAACTTACGCAGTATATACCTATCTAATGTTCGATATGCAGGTATAGATGGAATTAGTTTCATTAACTTTGTATGTTTCTATAATCTACGAGCGAGTTTTACGACCATCTCCTCTTTCCAAGGCTTGAAGTCACCAGCAATGATGTGCTTGCGAGCCTCACCTACAAGCCATAGATAGAAGGCTGTGTTGTGTAGCGAGGCTATCTGTGCAGCAAGCATCTCCTTGGCTACGACCAAGTGGTGAAGATATGCCTTGGTATATTGATGGTCAACAAAGGTTACGCCATTAGGGTCGATAGGCGAGAAGTCCGTCTCCCACTTCTTGTTACGGATGTTGATTACACCCTCCGAGGTGAAGAGCTGACCGTTACGACCGTTGCGCGTAGGCATCACACAATCGAACATATCGACGCCTCTGTCTATAGCCTCAAGGATATTTACAGGTGTTCCAACACCCATAAGGTAGCGTGGCTTATCTGTAGGAAGTACCGCGTTACATACCTCAATCATTGAGTACATAACATCCGTAGGTTCGCCAACAGCCAAACCGCCAATGGCATAGCCATCAGCGTTATATTGCAAGACATTGCGTGCGGCACGCTCTCTAAGGTCTGGGTAGCCCGCGCCCTGTACAATAGGGAACAGGGCCTGGTAGTGACCCCACTTTGGCGCGGTCTGGTGGTAGCGATTAAAGCAACGCTCCAACCAACGCTCTGTTAGAGCCAAAGACTTCTTGGCGTAGTCGTATGGTGCATCGCCAGGGGGGCACTCATCGAATGCCATCATAATATCTGCACCAATAGTGCGTTCGGTGTCGATGACGCTTTCGGGCGTAAAGACATGGCGCGAGCCATCAATATGCGACTGAAAATGGCAACCATCCTCCTTGAGTTTGCGGCATGCGGCCAACGAAAACACCTGAAAACCACCGCTGTCGGTGAGCATAGGCTTATTCCACGATGAGAAGCGGTGTACGCCGCCCGCCTGCTCGATAATCTCCATGCCAGGGCGTAGATATAGATGATAGGTGTTGGCAAGAATTATCTGTGCCTTAGCCTCGTGTTCCACATCGCGATGGAAGATGCCCTTCATTGCTGCGGCAGTGCCCACAGGCATAAATATTGGGGTCTCGATATTACCGTGGTCGGTCTCGATAAATCCTGCACGAGCTTTGCTACTTGGTGCGGTATGTTGTAGAGTAAATTTCATAATAATACATATAACGCACAAAGATATGAAAAATAATCGTGATTTACGAATTGCGAAATATGATTTATTTTGCTATCTTTGTGCGATTATATATAGATGTAAAAAGTGGTACAGATTTTTAACGAAATACTTCAACATTATACATGGGCAGGCGTGGCGCTAATGTCTGCAATTGTGATACTCTTTTTTGTGCAGCTATACTACTATGCCATAGCTTATTATCGTATTTATCGTTTTAGACTTATGCGTCGTAAGCGCATAAATGGAGCCAATCCTCCAATATCGGTGATAGTGGCTGTGCGTGGTGAGAGTGAGCATTTTCTTACAGAGGAACTTCCTGTGTTGCTTAGTCAGCAGTATGATCACTATGAGATTGTAGTGGTATATATTGGTGGAGATATGGAGTATTACGAGGAGTTGCAGAGTATTCGCAACAACTACTCATATATGCGTCTTACGAAGATGGGTGGCGATGAGCGTATCCATATAACCACCAAGCAGGCGTTGAATGTGGGTATCAAGTCGGCACAGTATGAAGCATTGCTCTTTACTACTACGGGTGCTATTCCTAAATCAGACCAGTGGGTGTTGTTCATGGCCAAAGGCTTTGAGTATGGAGAGGTTGTTATGGGCTCTTCGGTGGCAACTTATGAGCAGGATAACCTCAAAAACTACATGAAACGAATGATTGAGATGCATAGTATATGTAATGCTACGGCATCGGCGATAAAGGGTAATTTCTACTCTGCGCCACGCTGTAACTATGGCTTTGCCAAGTCGCTGTATCACTCAACACGCGGATATAATCATCTCGGTATAGATATAGGCGATAATGACCTCTATTTGCAGGATATAGTCACGCCAGAGCGCTTGTCTGTGGTGTTATCACCACACACTATTGTCCAAGAGCAGCATCCCGACCAGTGGAGCGAGTGGTTGGAACATACGCGCTATTATAACTCTACAGTTGAGCGTTATCCATCATCTTGCCGTACATTCATACGCAGGGAGCGTGGTAGTAGGGTACTCTTCTTCCTTGCCACCATCTCGGCTATTGTCTTATTGCCGTTGGAGATAAAGTTGGGTGTTTCGGCGCTTGTGTTGTTGCGCTACTTTGTGGTTGTGTGGTCGTCGTATCGTGTGGGTCGTAAACTCGGAGAGCGTGGTATTGCATCGAAGTATTGGATATATGACTTTTTTGGTCCTGTCGTAGAGTGGATAATAGGTTCGCATGATAGCCATAATACCCCAAAGATATGGAGATAGATGACTATATTGTAGCAAGTGACGCAACACTCGTAGATCTCGCATCGGCGGGTGATCAGCAGGCTTTCGAGTACCTCTTTGCTCGATACAAGGATGCGTTGGTGCGCCTTTTTGAGCAGCGCCTCGATGAGAAGAGTATGGCAAGTGATCTGTTGCAGGAGACCTTCATTAAGGTATATCTGCACATCAACGACTACTCGAAGAGCTATACTTTTGGGCAGTGGATATACTCCATAGCGCGTAATACGCTTGTGGATCATCTGCGCCGAAAGAGCGGTGATGTGTTATTGGACGAGCATTTTCGTGCTCCCTTAGCCACTACGCCTTCGCCTGAGGAGTCGGTGATAATAAACCAGACAAGGGCACACTTCTATAATGCATTGGAGGAGCTTACGCCGGAGTACCGCCAGGTTATAGAGATGCGATTTATCGAGGAGTACTCCTATGAGGAGATTGCCGAGAAGTTGGGACGCCCTTTAAATACGATAAAGACGCAGATACGCCGTGCAAGGGCGACGATATGTAAGATGATACTTGATAAAGAGTAGTATGCGAAGTGAACTAATTAAGAGATATTTTCCAGAGATAACACCTCATCAAGAGGAGCAGTTTGCTCGTCTTGAGGAGTTGTATGCCGAGTGGAACGCCCGCATAAATGTTATCTCCCGCAAGGATATGGAGCACCTCTATACTCGTCATATTCTCCACTCGTTGGCAATTGCTAAGGTGTGTCAGTTCGAGGCGGGTGCTAAGGTTGTGGATATAGGCTGTGGTGGAGGCTTCCCATCAGTGCCTTTAGCGATAATGTTTCCTGAGGTAGAGTTCGTGGGCGTTGACTCTATAGGCAAGAAGATAAAGGTCGTTGAGGGTGTTGCTCAGGGTGCAGATATCAAGAATTTGCGTGCTGTGAACTCGCGTGCTGAGCAGCTTGGTGAGAAGTTCGACTATGTTGTGTCGCGTGCCGTTACGGAGATGTCGAAGTTTATGCCTTGGGCGTGGGTGCTACTACGCAAGGGTCAGCGAGGAACGCTACGCAATGGTATCCTCTATTTGAAGGGTGGTGACTTGGCTGAGGAGTTGGCTCTCACACGCCGCAAGTGGGATATATACGATATAAACTCTATGTTCGAGGATGAGTTCTTCGATACTAAGCGCGTAGTTTACACACCATACGACGGTAAGTAGCGTTGAGTTATTGCTATGGAGTATAGATTGATAACAGATAGGCAGAGAGAGATACTTCAGCTGCGTGGTTGTTATGCTGAGGATTGGAATAGGGTCTTGGTGTCGGATGATTTTGGTACCGAGCAGTTGCGTAATGTTCGCTTTGAGGGGGATGTTACAATTGGCTCTAATACCAAGATAAGTGACTCTACCATATCGAATTATCATATAGGCAACAATTGTATTATTGATGATGTACTACGAATGGAGTGTCGTCATCTTTCCTCTTTTGGTGAGGGTGTGAGTGTTGCTGCTGTAAATGAGAATGGTGGTCGCTCGGCTTTGATATATAGAGATATGACCTCGCAGGTTGCCTACCTAATGACCATGATGCGTAATCGTCCAGAGATGGTCTCCGCACTTGAGACCTTGGTAAGGGCTCGCGCCGAGGTGCACGCTTCGACGATAGGTCGTGTGGGTGATGGAAGCACGATTATGGGTGCTCGTTTTATCCGTGAGGTGCTTATTGAGGATAATTGCACCATCGAGGGCTCGTCGCATTTGGAAAATGGCACTATAGGTAGTCATGCCCATGTAGGTATTGATGTGCGCGCCCGTAATTTTATTATTGACAACCATGCCCGTGTAGATGGCGCGTCGAGTATCGAGCGAGCATTTGTTGGAGAGAACACAGTCATAGATAATGGCTTTACGGCTATTGACACCTTGATGTTTGCCAACTGTCACTTTGAAAATGGCGAGGCGGCCTCTGTCTTCGCGGGGCCTTTTACCGTGTCGCACCATAAGTCGTCGTTGCTTATTGCGGGTATCTTCTCGTTCTTTAATGCAGGTAGTGGTACCAACCAGTCGAACCACCTCTTTAAGAGTGGCGCGGTGCATCAGTCGGTGCATCAGCGCGGTAGTAAGTTTGGAAGTAGTGCCTATGTGATGTCGCCTGCTATTGAGGGACCTTATACGGTTATCTTGGGTCGCCATACGCGACACCACGATACGCAGGATATGCCATATTCCTACCTTATTGAGGAGGGGGGTCAGTCAGTGCTTATGCCAGCCCTGTCGCTACGAAGCTATGGTACGGTGCGCGATATAGAGAAGTGGAAAGCAAGAGATAAGCGAACACTCAAGCGCGACAATATATGTTTTGAGGAGTTTAACCCATATATTATGGGTAAGATGCTCCGTGGCGTAGATATACTCACGCGCCTGCTTGAGGGTAACCCAGAGGCTAAGAGCTACAACTATAATCGCACCATAATCAAGGCGACGATGGCGGAGCGCGGTGTTAAGCTCTACAATAGTGCAATTGTGGCATCGCTGGGTGCTATGCTCGAAGGTGGTGATTATCGTAAGGCTAAGGTTGATGGCTCGGAGTGGATAGATGTGGCGGGAGAGTATATGCCATTGGGTGTTGTGGAGCAGATTATGAGTGATATTGTCACTGAGTCGTTGACATTGGAGCAGGTGGTTGAGCGCTTTAACACTATGATGACAAATTACAAGGATATGGCTGCCGCCTATGCATATGATGTTCTATGTAGCCTACTTGGACATCAGCCTGATGATGGAGAGCTTGGTGATATTCTCGCCTCGTCGCGCAATGCGAGGGTCGCTATGCGCGAGGTTACAGAGGCGGATCGTATGCGCGATGCAGGCTTTGATATGATGGTGGGCTATGGCTATGACTATAGAGATGAAGAGGAGCAGAAACGAGATTTTCTCGGCTCAAGATAGATAACTATATATTTAACAACAATTAAAAACTAACAACTAATAACTAATAACTAACAAAACTATGGAGAAAGTAAGAGTTCTTATCATTGGTAGCGGTCCTGCAGGTTTCACTGCTGCTATCTACACTTCACGCGCTAACCTTTCACCTGTACTATACGAGGGTATCGAGCCAGGTGGTCAGCTAACAACAACAACAGAGATTGAGAACTTCCCAGGTTATCCTGAGGGTATCACAGGTACACTTATGATGGAGGATTTGCGTAAGCAGGCTTTGCGCTTTGGTGCAGATGTTCGTAAGGGTATCATCACAAGCATCGACCTATCGCAGCGTCCATTCAAGGCTGTTGTGGATCATGAGCATGAGATTGAGGCAGATGCTGTTATTGTTGCTACAGGTGCATCAGCTAAGTACCTTGGTTTGGAGTCAGAGGCTAAGTTCCGTGGTATGGGTGTTTCTGCATGTGCTACATGTGATGGTTTCTTCTACCGCAAGCAGGATGTTGCTGTAGTAGGTGGTGGTGACACTGCTTGTGAGGAGGCTACATACCTTGCATCTATCTGTAAGAAGGTTTACCTTATCGTTCGTAAAAACTACCTCCGCGCATCTAAGGCTATGCAGGAGCGTGTGTTCAACACTCCAAATATCGAGGTTCTTTTCGAGCACAACACAGCTGAGGTTCTTGGTGATGAGGATGGCGTAACAGGCGTACGCGTAGTAAGCACCTCTGGTGAGGAGCGCGTATTGGATATCATGGGCTTCTTCCTTGCTATTGGCCACCACCCAAATGTTGAGGTGTTCAAGGGTCAGTTGGAGCTTGATGAGCAGGGTTACATTAAGGTTACTCCAGGTACATCTAAGACATCTGTTGAGGGTGTATTTGCTGCGGGTGATGTTAAGGATCCACAC
>JAEIGA010005932.1_pt1 | contig 18582 bp, 18 predicted proteins | sample 9270691 | NCBI WGS metagenome assembly JAEIGA01 (sample SAMN17057246, study PRJNA624740) | gut metagenome | biome: biome; isolation source: fecal sample | host: Bos grunniens | place: China: Xizang | collected 2019
CATATTCCGGACTGCCCGCTACCCTGGCTTCCGTTTCCGTATAGTTACCCGAAGCAAAATACTTCTCCTGGGCATCACCATACGCACCGGGCACCTGCTCCCAGCCTACACCCGTCCAAGGATGTTCCATCACCGCCTGTGAGGAAACTTTCCACATCAGCAGACGCCCGTCCGCCGAGTCCTTCTTCATCAGGTAACCCGCCGTTCCTACCGCCAATACCAGCAACAAGGCTATCACTTTCCAATGCCTGCATTTCAGCGACAAACGCTTGCCGAGAGATCTTATCTCGGTTGGATAGGCACTACCGCACACATATACCGACGATATTGCCACTGCTACCCAAGCCGTGCGGCTCATCGTGGCCGGAAGCATGATGCCTATCAGTACCAGGCCCACCAGGCTTATCCAATAAGCCAATCCTTTCCGACAATTGCGGTAGTGGTTCAGCACTTCCCACAGACAGGCCGGAAAGGCCATCGCCAGGAAACCGCCATAAGGGCCGGGGTTATAGAACGAACCTGTCAGCGGGAACATCGCATGCTTCACCGGCAAGTAACCGTATACTTGTCCCAATCCCCATAAGGCTTCTACCATACCGGCCAGTATCAGCACCCAATTCAGTATTCTCCCTATTTTCATCATTCCCAACTGATTCTACCATCCTTATATATGAAGGGACGTTCCGAAGAATCCGCTTCCCATTTTCGTTGACGACTACGGAGCATCATCAAGGCTCCTGTCGGTACATTCTCAAACGTAACATAGCCACACGTTGTACCTGTCTGTTCTCCGGCAGTTTTCCAACCGTCTTGCCAGTACATCAGTTCGTAATGGTCGTCTTCCCGTATTTCGCTGTCCAGATACGGATGTACTTCCCATGCAGTAAGCTTGCAGGACTTTCCCAAGTCAAAGTCCACCATTCTACCGGGTACTGTACCCTGGCAGGTGGTCGATTCCAGGCCGTCCGTCAGCATCTCCACCCGTTCTTCGGGATGGGTTACCCGTATGTCGGAAGTAATCTTCACGTCCTTTACCTTGCCTTCCGCCGTATAGAAGCCTATTTCTCCCAAGGCCAAGGTATCGACAGGCAAGTACATCCGTACATGGCGGAAGGCCTTTCCCGATTGGAAGTTTTCTTTCGTATAGCCCAGCTGTAGCGAATCTTTCCACACATGCAGTTCTTCCTGCGGTTTGCCGTTCTCCAGTCCTGTCAGGCGGACACCTCGCATCCGGCCGAAGTGCAGGCGGTGGTAGTCGCTCACCCAAGCCCCACGGATGACACGGGTACGCACCGTGCCCCGCTGTCCGTTATCTGCCAAAGTCCGCATGGTGCCGTCTGATTCCAGTTTGAAAGGAGAAGCAGCCGGAATCACCGCTCCGTCGTCGTAATACACCGGCAGATAGACGATGTCGTGCCCCATGCCTTTGAACAGTACCGTACCGTCGGCTTTCAGTTCTCCCCATTGCACGGGATGCCAACGGCCGTGGCCGAACACCGCCAGGTAAGCATAACGGGCATCCTCCGGTGCCTCTTCCGTCAACTTTACAGTCAAGTCGTGGGGTTCAAAGTATTCCGCCGAAACATCCTTCTTCTTCACGTTGCGGAACACCGGCGGTATGTCGCCCCGTTCCACCCGGCTGTCGCCTACCGGCCCTTCCACATGGTTGGAATATGTATATCGGAACACCTTCGGCAGGCGGAACTTTCCCCGAAGGTGGTCTATGTCGCGGTTGTTGTAAATGCGTTTGTATTTCCAGCGGTCGTGATCCCAGAAGGGTTCGAAGGCGTGCGACTCTCCGTCAATCATCACCACATTCCACGTATGCGAGCTGTTGCGGTTGCCCCACCCCGGCACAAAGTCGATGGCTACGGGCATCCCCATGGCCGAAAGCAGCAGCGAGTTGAACCAGCACTTGTGCATGCACAGAGCAACACGAAGGTATTCCACCACATCCGCACTGAACACCGGCAGGCTGGCTCCCCAGAAGCCCGAGTGGCGGATTTGGCGGTATTCGTACAGCAGCGAGTCGGCCTCATCCCGCCAGAACCTATTGCTGTCCTTAAAATATCGGTCGACATGGCGGTGATGGAACGTATCACGCATACTGTCGGCCAGCAGGCCGTTCAGCCTGCGGTAAGGAAGGATATATTCACAAAAGTCCTCAAAGCTACAATCCCTGGCATGCACATTCTCCTTCCACGCCCGGAAGGAACGGTCTATTTCTTCAATCAGGTAATCGGCAGGCAGGTTTTCAACATCTACCGACATTGTGGTGCGGTGGAATTTGTGTGCCTCCGCTTCGCAAAGGCTGTCCAGCCGTTCCCCCCACGCGGTGGAATAGGCAAAGCCATGTTCGCTACTGATGGCGTGATGCTTTTCATAGACGGGGCGAAGCCGTTGCAGGTCGGCACTGTCTGCCCCGAAACTGGCCGGCATGTTCTCTATCAAGAAGCGGGCGGCCTCATACTTCATTCCGCTGTCGCGGTAGTGTTCCAGTACCTTTTCCAGCTCCGCACGGTTTTCCCCGGCACGTTCCAGGGCGTAGTTCAGTTCCGGGTTGCGGTTGCACGATGCCGTCAGTACACAGAAAAGCAACAGGATATGTTTCAGGTTCTTCATGTTTTCTTGTTATTCTATCTTTTTAAAGACACGGTTCCAACGGATTTCGTCGGTTATCAGGTCTGCCGACTTCCAGATGCGGGTAGCCACTCCCACGATATAGGCTTCGGGCAACAATCCCCAATAGCGGGAATCTTCCGAGTTCTCCATGTTGTCGCCACCCACAAAGTAATAGTTTTCCTGGAAGCGGTATTCCGTTATTACACTGTCGCCCAACAGCACTTGGTTCCCCTTGCGGTTCACGGGGCGTTTCTGTTCCCATCCTATCAGGTTGCGGTAGAGTTTCACCGCCGTAGAGTCCATCCGCACCGTCTGCCCTTTGGCAGGCACGGCCAGCGGTCCGAACTCCTGTACCGTCCATCCTACATATTCATCCCAAGGGTACGACCGCAACATCACCCTTACGGAGTCGGCGGGTACTAGTTTTGCCATCCGTTCCTGTGCCTTCATGTTTCCTACTGGTTCATCCAGTCCTTTGATACGGTAATACCCCTGCACGATTTCCAGTGTATCACCGGGCTGGGCGATGCAACGCTTCACGTAGTACCGCATCAGATCCATGCTCATGTAGGCATTGCTACGGGCATACGGGTTGTTGAACACCACCACATCGTTCCGTTTCAGTTTCCGCCATCCCGGCAGGCGGCTGACGGGCACTTCCTCGCCATCGGCCGAAGCGAATACATCAAAAATACGACCGCCCATGATTCCTTTGTTTACCAAAATGCAGTCCCCCGGTTGCAATGTGGGCATCATGGAATCTGTGGGGATACGAAAAGAAGTGAAGCCGGTTACTTGAAGTACCAGCCACACCAAACCGAGGATACAGAGCCAAAAGGCTATTGACAAAACACGGTCAAAAAGTAAAACAAAGAATCTCAAAATTGAACTATAATTTCAAACAACTACAAATCAAAAGCAACTATTTGAGGTTCCGGATTCATTGATATAGCATAGACTGTCTTGTCATCTTCAGAAACCACCATGCTTTTGATTGGAATATCCAACATCAGAGTATTTACCTTTTCCCCTTCCCAGTTATAAACATCTATTCGAGACGAAAGAAAGGCACGTTCACCTGCTTCTGCATAACTCCTTCCGGAATAAAGCAAATATACATTCTTCTCGGTACCACACGCATAAAGGTATACTTCATCACTATGAGCAGAAAATCCTGTAAACCGTTTATTTTCATTATCATACTTATAATCAGGGAAAGTTTTATTAATTTCTTTCGTCAAAAATATTTTATCATTATCATAAGTATAAAAGGAAAGCATATCAGCCATACCAGTACAAAACATGAATTGATTACCTGAAGGATGAACAACCAATTTTCCAGAATATGCCTGAAATTTAATTTGATTGGTTACCTTTTTTTCGGCCTCGTCACGCGAAGGATAGTCCATGAAATACTCTTGTTTCGTACCCGAATCTTTCAAGATGCAAAAACGACCATCTTGATAAAATCCAGAAGCAATAAAAACATCATTATCCAAAGAAGCGAAAGAGAAATGAACATCTTTACCTAAATTAAATTTAGGTATAATCTGAATGGAATCCTTAAACCCTATTTCAGCTACAACACGTTTATTGATATCATAGAAAAATAAACCATCTTTCCAATTTCCTAATTGTGAAATGCTATAGTATTCATCGGGACCTTGACCGCGCTTTACATATCCTCCTAAAGATTTTCCAGACGTTGCATCAAACATATACAACATTTTTTCATTGTTTTGATCAACAACAGTCAGAATTGAATCAGACAAAGCTATCAGGAAAGGTCTTCCTAAAATGCACGAATCACTATGTACCAATACACGGTGAACACAATCAATGGTCTTCTTTCTATTAGTATTTGAAGAACAAGCGCATAAAACAAAAAACAACAATAACCAAAGATTTTTCATTCCTATTAGATATATTTTTTTCTACCTGCGAATGTCTGATAATAAACATCATCCCAACACTCCCACTCAACGCCAACACAATAATATGGGAATTCAGCTTCGCCTTGTGCCAATGCCTCGACATTTGCCAAGGCAACATCTGACATATCAACAGTTCTTTGAGAATGATAAACATTAATACCTGCAACTAAAGCAACTACAGCAAACATGCTCACTGCACTAATTTTCTTTTTCATAAATCTTCTTTTTTTGAATTTAATAAAATAGTTATTTATTCTTATTTTCGGAAAGTTTCCCACCGTGAATACGGCAAATGCCCTATGCTGTATTCATACATTTTTTTATAATTATTTTTTTAGATGAAGTAATTGTAGACGAATACCAAAATCATCCTTTGACTCATCACAAACTCTTACCCATGTGGAAGAATCCAAATAGAATAAAGAAGGATTGTCAATAACCGTTTCATCAAAATCATTATGGAGTTTCTTTGCGATAGTAACATCTTGAGTGCGATTATCAACCAAAGCCCATAAAAATCTTCGTTTATCCTGATTCTTCTCATAAATAAATTGGCAGAAGCCTATTAATAAATGGGAAGGTGAATAAGCATAATAATCACAAATGCCATATCCATCCAATTCGACAGGATTAAATCTCATATTTCCTGTGATAGTAGCCGGAATTTTCTGCTTAAAATCAAATTGATAAATAGTTTGCGTGGTATCTGTTGTTACCCAAGAGAAATCATCCCAGTTTCTATCATAGTAATAAAATCCGTTGTCCTCTGGTAGATAAGTCACAGGATAATAGTAAAAAATATAATCCGCCGTTACATCGTCCCGTAAATACTTCACCATTTCATTTCGCTTGTCCACTAACCAAATACCCGCAGGATATTCACCACCAGCATAGAGTGGAGAAATACAGATGGTTTGTTCCTCATTGGGTTTAACAATATCTACTGTCCAATAAGAACAAGCAACAGAATACTTAAATGCACCATTTATGTCGTAATAAATCATTTTTTGAGAGGCATTATCATAGATACAAACATCTCCCGTTAAAGCAACCACTGCAAAAGAAGCTATCGTACGAAAATCTTTCGGTCCTTCTCCATAAGCATTGATATGGGAAACAAAATTTCCAGAAGTATCGTATATCAACACTCCATCACGCGAAGAAGCACCTATATAATAATAGTTCTTCCATTTATAAAGCCTCTGTACCTCGCCCATTGTTATATTTTCTTCCACATTTAAAGTAATATAACTAACAGAATCAGCAAAAGAGGAATAGTTTAGCACTTCATTTGCATCTTCCAAATCTATGACAATTTTCTGCTTGTTCTTCTCCATTGAAGAACAGGCAGTAAACAGAATAGCCACGAATAATAAACAAAATTTCATATCAACAAGATTTAACAAGCAGTATAAGCTCCACTACATTCTGCATAAGGAGTATGTCTTGCGCAACAGCCCGAACGAGGATCATACAAAAAACCTTGCCAAGGTATGCCTGAACTTTCTCCATCACTTGCTAATGCTTCTACATTAGCCAAAGCGACATCAGACATTTCAACTTTTTTCTGAGTATTATAAACATTAACTCCACCAATCAAGGTAATAACAGCAATCATCATTACAGCACGGATATTTTTCCTCATATTTGTATCTATTTTTAAAATTTTAATTAATAGTCGTTTTTCATTCTTCTTTTCGGAAAATTTCCCACCGTGAATATTACTCATCTCGATTTGTAATATTCAACTATTTACATTAAGTTTGCAGCTAGTTACCTCCTTTCTTTTTAAGGAGAACCGTTGGGAGTGAAAAGAATTGAGCCTTGTCAGACGTTGTTTCTTTTCCTCCCGTTTTTTTGTTCTCTGTGAATTAATATTTTAAGTGTATGTATTCAGTTCCTTCGCTTTGCTCAGGATGACATGTTAGTTGGCATTACCTTTAACGGTTAAACGAAGTGGGGAATTTTCTGCATTACAATAAACCGTTATCGCCTTATTAAAATGCTCGGCTTGTTCAGCCTCGTAAATTACTTTCAGTTCTAATGTACCACTAGGGCGAACAGGTTCTTTACTGTACTCTACTTTGGTACATCCGCAAGAAGTGGTTACATCCTGTATTACCAACAATTGGTTTCCTGTATTAGTCAAGACAAAACTTCGTTCTTGCTTTTCCGTTTTTTGGAAACTGCCAAAATCAATCGTTGTCTGATTAACCGCAACCGTTGTGGTTGTACCCGTTGTCTTCGAAGTTTCCTTGCCTGTCATTAAACTCAAATACAAATCCTTCACCTTCGGGTTATGAACAGGGTTACCGATTGCTACGACCCGATTGTCACGATCCAACAAAAAAGTTTGGAAAGTCATTTCTGTTGGGAATCGATTCAAACGATTCAATTCATCCTTTTCATCGAAACAAACCGGATAAGAGAAGCCATCGCGACGAGTAAGGTATCGCAATTCTTTCATATCCTTCGGATGGAAATAGAATATGAAAGGGACTTTACCGCCTGTTAATGAATCAACTTCATGTACCCACTCCTTCCAACGAGGAAGTTGCAACTTGCAACTGGCACAACCCACAGAATCAATGTAAGTCAACACCTTGTAATCGGCATCGGCAAAAGAAAAATCTACCGTATCTTTCCCTAATACGGTAAAAGTGGAATGGGAAGGGAATTTGATTTCCTTTCCATTCCATTCATTAACCAAACGGAGCATGGCTTCCTCTTTTGATTCCTGACAGGAAGCCAGCATCCATGCACACATTATCAAAGTTATATACTTCATCATTGCTCAATTTTCATTTCAATGTATATTCTACAATCGGGTCATCGCTGTTTACATCCAATGCCCACATTTTACCTAACTTTTCGTCGACCCAAAGGCCACTTATCGAATGGTCGAGTCTGTATTCTTTCAGAGGCTTCCCATCCAGGCTGAAAACACGAACTATACGTCCCCCTTCGGGCAAAGGCTTTCCTTTTTGATAAGCCAACATGGCTTCTTTCATGGAGGCACCGCTAAAGATCGTATAAATGGCACGGTCGGTCAGTTGGATATCGTTGTATCCTCTGACACCGGAAGGGATGGCATAACTTTGATGGATTTCAAACTTCGGGTCTCCCAATTTCCCCTTTATGACTTGACGAATTCCCTTCCCTATATCCCAAATCTCCAAGACTTCTCCTAACTGGGTAGCTGCAACCAAAATTCCAGACTTTGGACTATAATCGATAAAACTACGCCAACCTTGCCCAAACGCATGAGAGTTTTGTTTCAAAAGTTTAGGCTTATCCGTCGGAATTTCTCCCCACTTTTGGATGAGCTTACCGTTTCCGTCTACTTGACAGAATCGGGTATCGCCCGAATAATTAGGAATCAAAAAAGAGCTATTACGATAAGGAACGAAATCCACTGCCCGGAAAGTAGCTTTATCCAACTTTATGCGTTCGCCTCGAAGCATTTGGCTTTTATCCTTGTTAAACCGCCAACGTACCAATTCCGATTTGATATTATCCAATCCCAAAAAGGATTCTCCCAACCAACGACCGTCATCTACGGTCAGCATTTCTTCCGGGCCTTCTCCACGGTTCCCAAAAGAAGACAAATAACGGAAGTCGGGATAGGTAAATAAATGAAAAAAATGGTCTACACCATGTAAATCTTCTACAATGACTCTATCTCCCTTTACTCGAAATCGATACGGGTAACGAAACAAAGCTGTATCCAATGGAACAATCCGGCCTTGCAATTCTTCCTTTTTGGGAAAGGTAATTTCAGGATATGCCATTTTGGAGGAGGTCTTGGTAAAAGCATAAAACCCCAAGACGACCATAAAGAGTGCTAGAGTAAGAAATTTCTTCATTAGGGCCTTAAACTATAACCTATATAAATCTCTCCAACATTTTCACCAAAATTAGGACAAATATAGTTTCCTGAAGCTCTACATAGTACAGGTAATCCATTTTCTCCATCAGCCAATGCCTCCATATTTTTTAATATCACATCATCCATAACTATTGAAGATTTCATAGTCTTATGTCCTACTAATACAGCTAAAGCAACTACAAACAAAATTAAAAAAAACTTTTGCATACATCCTTTTTTAAATTTGACATTTGCCGAGTATGACACCCCCGACGTTTACGATGCAAAAGTAAAAAGTAGCCATGCAATCCTCTAAAATATAGTCTGACCATTACTGACCAAGTTTGTTGGTCGGTAATGGTCAGACTACAATTACACCCAAATTCTTCGATGAAATGGGCTATTTTAGTTCATAATTTCCATTTTCGTTTTTTATTTCCAATTCTGAAGTAACTTTTTTCAATCCTACTCTCAAACGCTGAATAGCTTTATACAATTGGTCGGTTGAACCCTTTCCGTTCCATAATTCCTGGTCAATGTCAGCAGACGCAAGACGATGATTATCCTTACGCAAAAAAAGCTTCAACAAAATGGCAGACTGGTTTGAAAGTCTATATTGTTGGCCGCCTTTAGTCAAAGTACTTTCAAGCGAATTGAACACACTTCCATCGGGTAACAGAAAGGTTTGAGCCTTTTCTATCTTTACATCTGCCACATGTACCTCCCGCTCTATCACTTTTTCTTTTACAAACTTACGTTGAAAGAATTGTCCCATCGGTACAAAAAAGACAACCACCAAAGCAAACACTATCCAGGGAAACAACAACCAACACCAATTTACAGACGAAAGGCGGAACAGCCAATTAGGATAAGAAGCATATGCCGTCAATTCGTGCTCGCACCGGAAACCCATGTATTTCACCGTTAAGCTATCCTTATTACGATGCGAATAGTCTTTTTTAGAATAGGTTGTATCATTTTGCAATGCCAAATCCGTATAAACATAACAAATTTGATTATTCAAATAAATACCTTTCACAGCCATAAGACTATCCCAATACATTGCCAATGTATCCACTGATAAAGGATAAAAATTAAGCAACGTGCTCAAATTGGCTCTAAGATTCGTTTCTTTCGCTAAACTTTGGTCATATTTCTTTCTGTCTATTTTATATTTCTTAAAACCATTTACCGTCATTACAGAAACCGAATCAGGAATTTGTATTTTTAAAGAAGTAACACCTTTTACATCGCTTGAAGAATGATAAAAAGAGATTTCCGACCGTTTATCCACTTCTATCCACAACGCTTCCTCGAAAGAAGCCTTTGCTTCTTCCTTCCATGCTAACACTTGTTCGTCATACTCTTGTTGTTGCGTCCAAGCATAACTGCCTGTGCCGAGCAAACACAATGCAGCAAGCAAACTCAATATGATCTTTTTCCGTTTCATCTTTATTCTACACATCTCCACGAATACAAAGCTACAAAAAAAAAAAACGGAATCTCCAAATAATTTGGTTTAAAAATTCTTAGAGAAAGATTCAATCAAAAATATAGTTTCGAAAACACAATGCACAAAGAAAACCTCTTTAGCCTTTCTTTGTTTAAACAAAAATATTACTTTTGTAAAATCCAAAAGAGAATATGATTATGAATGAATCCATCAAAGACAAAACGGAATATCTGGTTATATTCATTAATGAATTCGCACGCAGGTATCAACTGACAGCCAAGCAAGCTTATCGGTATTTGTTCCGTTACAAAGCCATTGACTTCCTTTGCGACCAATATCATGTGGCTCATACATTCGGTTTCGAAACGATGGTAGAAGATATAGCTGCCTATTGCAGACGCTTTGGAGGAGAAATCGCATGATACTATACCACGGTTCAAATGTAGAAATTCATGAGATAGATTTAAACAAATCGGCTCGTGGTAAAGATTTCGGCAGAGGATTTTATCTCTCTGAAGATGAAAAACAGGCCGAAGAAATGGCTATATTCAAATCTTTGCAATTGAACAGCACCCCCATTGTGAACCAATTTGAATTTGATGAACATTCTTTATCCAACAATTCTTTAAAAGTAAAAATATTCAAGGATTATAGTTTGGAATGGGCTGAATTCATCTTTAAGAACCGCAACAATCGAACCGATATTCCTATTCACGATTTCGACATTGTATATGGTCCTATTGCAGATGACAAAGTAGGTGTGCAGATTCGTAACTTTATGGAAGGAAACATTAATATTGAAACGTTCCTAGAACGTCTTAAATATATCAAAGGAATCACTTTCCAATATTTTTTCGGAACAGAAAAAGCTATCAAACTCCTGAAAAGACTATGAAAAATATTGAATACATGAACGAATGCATGATACGCGATTTGGCCGTCATGCTAGTAGAAGATTTACAAATTTCAATACCTGAGGCTTTAAATATCCTGTATAATTCCGAAACATACGAAAAACTTCAAGACGAACGAACCGGGTTATACTTTCAAAGTCCGGTATATGTTTACGATTTTTTTCAAAAGGAATTAAAAAACGGGAAATTAAGTATTTAAAAAAGCAAGAACTTCACTTGAGACAGCACTTCATTCTCGTTGATCATTAAGCATTTGGGACATCAATTGTGTATACAGAATGTAAAGATGGAAAAGTGTGTGCATCCAGATCCTTCGCACTACCCAGGATGACACGTTGCAGATTTTATCGAAATCCAAACTCATGAACAATATAACAGAAAGACTATGGAACCGCAATTACACCCAAGTGTGGATTGCCAATTTCCTACTCTACTTTTCGTTTATGCTACTGACACCACTCTTCCCGCTTTATCTGAGCGATACATTCGGTGCCGACAAACAAATGATAGGTATAGTATTAGCTGGATATACGCTAACGGCACTTCTTGTACGTCCGTTTAGCGGCTATTTAGTAGACTGCTATCCGAGAAGGATGGTGCTGCTTGTAAGCTTTTTACTGTTCTGTATACTATTCATTGGCTACCCATTAAGTGGCAGCTTGCTGATGTTCGCCATTATCCGCACGCTACACGGTGCCCCATTTGGAGCAGCCACCGTATCGAACAGCACCGTGGCCATCGATGTACTGGCTTCGTCCAGACGCGCCGAGGGAATAGGATATTATGGATTAAGCAACAATGTAGCTACAGCTATCAGCCCCAGTATAGCTCTACTGATATACGGGATGACAGGTAGTTATGAAGTACTCTTTTTATTGGCCATACTGATTTCGGGACTGGCTTTCTACTGCAACTACACCGTAAAGCTTACTTCGCGCCCACCCGTGAAACGCCCACCACTCTCGCTAGACCGGTTTATTCTTTTAAAGGCGTGGAGACAAGGTGTTTGTATAGCCTGTTTCGGTTTTGCATACGGAATTATATCGACTTACATTGCCATATACGGTAAAGAAGAGCTGAATATTACAGGAGGGACCGGCCTATTCTTCATGTTATTGTCAATCGGATTGATACTATCCCGACTTATGGGTGGAAGAACCTTGAGGCAAGGGAAAATCACCCAAAACGCTACCGTAGGTGTTCTGATTTCACTGATAGGCTACTTACTTTTTGCCACTTTACCCAACTACTGGGGGTATTATGGGGCAGCATTCATCATCGGTCTGGGTAATGGACATTTGTTTCCTGCCTTCCAGACTATGTTCTTAAATCTGGCCACCAACGACCAACGAGGCACCGCCAACTCTACCCTCTATGTTGCATGGGACAGCGGTGCTGGCCTCGGGGTATTGCTCGGAGGAATGGTATCCGAACATTGGGGATACCACGCCGCCTTTGCTGTGATGTGTTTGGCTAACGCTTTCGGCGTTTCATTCTATTTATTCCGTGCAAAAGCCTACTTTTTAAGCCACAAACTGAGATAACAAGTCTATCAGACTCCAAACTTCTTTTTATAATACGACTGAGCCGTATAGAGTGCTGCAGCCGGGTTGTTTCCTGTTACTCTATCCTTGGTAACCAGTGTAGTAACATATGCATCCGAATATTTATAGAACAAACTATCGTGACCTACGCATAGGCCGATAACCACATTTAAATCTGTCTTGGCTTCGTTCAGCAAACGGGCTTGCAGAATGGGGTTGCACATGGCTGCACCAATTTCTTCGCATTGAGTTGGAATGCCAATCGAAGATTTAGCCTTACCCGCCACCTTGCAGATGATGGCATAAGCTTCGAAGCCATTGGCCCGAAGGATTTTGGCAAAGATACGGGCTTCGTTTATCAGACCGATACAGTTGGCTATACCAATCTTTTTTGCCCCAATCTTCTTGGCAAACTCCATTATCTCCTGTACACGCGTCCATTGACAATATCCCTCGTATTCTACCTCGGCGCTCGCTACCATGATGTCGTGGTTGCGACCTTCTTCATACCGTTCCAAAGCCCACTGCAGATCTTCTTCCCTGAGATTCGTTGTAGGACAAAATTCAGGATAGGTACGCACTTTAAACTTACAATTCTGTGTACCACAATCTACACATGTAGGCTGTATCTTAACTGCTTCTTCCATTATTTCTAGATTCTATTTACGTGCAAACGTAAACAAGCTTACGGTATAAAACAAATCTTCCTGCTATAAATTTGCAATTTCGTCCTCATATCCGTAATTTTGCTTATCGAGTATTTACTACAATTGAATAGTTAACTTTTAAACCTGATAAGATGAAAATGAATGCAAGACATTGGGCAACCCTTACTTTGTTGATGATTGCCGTCTTTTTTACAAGCTGTAAAACAAGCAGTTCTGAAAACGCCTTCCGAACAGATGCCTTGGATGCATCAGCATGGGAAGTTTCCACATGGATTTCAGCGGCCAATGCTCCGGTTGTAACCGGACGAATAAACGACCATGAAAACGGCAGAGCCGCCGATGGTGCCAGCTGGTTCGTCTCTACCGTAAAGAATGAACAAAAGGTGGTATCGGCCAAATGGATGACAGCCGGCCTAGGAGTTTATGAACTTTACGTAAACGGAAATCCTATTGGGGAGGAATTCCTCAAACCGGGCTTCACCCATTACGCAAAGACCAAACGCTCGTTTACTTACGACATCACCAACGCCTTCCAAACCCAGGCAGGCAACGAAAATGTACTTTCAGCACAAGTTACCCCTGGATGGTGGGGAGACAAAATCATTACTCCATCGGGCAACGAGGGGATGCATGGCAAAAAATGTGCATTCCGTGGGGTACTTGAACTTACTTACTCCGACGGAAGCAAAAAGCTTTACGGAACCGACCTGAAGAACTGGAAAGCAGGTATCGCCGGTCCGGTAAAACATGCCGCCATCTTCGACGGTGAAATCTATGACGCACGCGAGCCAATGGGCTATGCTTGCGCCAACCTTTTATCAACTCCGGAAGAAAATACGGAATTCCGTGGTGAAATATTACCATCGAACGGTGCAGAGATCTACCTACGCAAAGATTTGGCCCTGGCTCCTATCAAAGCTTACATCTGGAAAGGTGTAGAAGGTGCCAAAGAGGATGAATACGGTAAGGTTATCATCACTAAAGAATTTGCCCCAGGCGAAGAAATGATTGTCAGTCCAGGCGAAACATTGGTAGTAGACTTCGGGCAGAACTGCGCCGGTGTTCCTTCGTTCACTTTCAAGGCCTCGGAAGGTACCGTACTGACTTGCCGACCATCGGAATTACTGAACGACGGCAACGGAGCAAAAAGCCGCGGTATGGACGGCCCGGAAGGCAGTTGCCACCGAGACAACCTTCGTGTTCTGGACACCAGCATCCGTTTGGACTACACATTTGCCGGAAGCAATGACTACGTAAGCTACTACCCGCATTGTACCTTCTTCGGTTATCGCCTTGTTTCCATTACAGCTACCGACGAAGTACGCATCCAATCATTGGAATCCATCCCGGTTACTTCCATTGCCGACAACCTGGAAATCGGCAAGATTACAACCGGCAACGAGCTTGTAAACAAATTGATTTCAAACACTTATTGGGGACAACTTTCCAACTACCTCTCTGTACCTACCGATTGTCCACAAAGAAACGAACGTTTAGGATGGACAGCCGACACGCAAGTATTTACAGAAACCGGAAGTTTCTTTGCCAATACAAGCACCTTCTTCCATAAATGGATGCGCGACATGCGAGACAGCCAAAGCGAATTGGGCGGTTTCCCTGGTGTAGCTCCGTATGCTCAATATGGTAACGAAATGATGCGACTAGGTTGGGCCGATGCAGGTATCATTGTACCTTGGACCATCTGGAAACAATTTGGCGACAAGCAAATTATAGAAGAGAACTGGGATGCCATGAACCGATTCATGAACCATATTTACGAAACCAAATACAACCATGAATCGATGGTAGCCGAAAACGGCAATTATCAATGGGCAGACTGGTTAAGCTATGAGCCACTGGAAAGCTGTAGCGGACGAGCCTTTGCAAACGGCAAACCGCTTCCTGAAGCTATCGACTACTGGAATTACTTGAGCGCTTCTTATTGGGCTATCGACGCAGGCATGATGTACGACATGGCCGTAGCCACAGGACGAAACGCTGACAAGTACCAACAAATGGCTAAAGAAGCAAAAGAATTCCTGCTAAAGAACTTCTTCAATGAAGATGCTACATTCCGCACAGCAATCCTTAACACCATGCAAACTCCTGCTTTGTTTGCCTTGAAAAACCAATTGGTATCGGGTGAAGCCAAGAACAAGATGATTGCACGTCTCCGCGAAAACTTCGCCCAACATGGCAACTGTCTTCAAACCGGTTTTTTGGGAACTTCTATCCTGATGGCTACCTTGACCGAAAATGGCATGGAAGACATAGCCTACGAACTTCTTTTCCAACGCAAGAATCCTAGTTGGCTGTACTCTGTTGACAATGGAGCAACCACCATTTGGGAACGCTGGAACAGCTACATGGTAGACAAAGGAATGGGTCCACAAGGCATGAACAGCTTCAACCATTATGCCTACGGATGTGTTTGCGAATGGATTTGGGAAACAGCTGCCGGCATAGCTTCCGATACTGCTTCTCCGGGATTCAAGCACATCATCATGAAACCAATTCCAGACAAACGATTGGGTTACATCAACGCTGAATACCAATCGGCATCCGGCTTAATCAAGAGTGCCTGGAGATACGAAGGCGACCAATGGATTTGGGACTTTACCATACCTGAGGGAGCAACTGCATCGGTTACAATTCCGGGCGAATCCGAAGCCAAGACCTACACAAGCGGTACTTATCAGATTGTAAAATAATCCACTAAAACAAGGGGTGTGTTCGAGGAGAAATTCTCCTGAACACACCCTTGTTTTTTTATCCAAATCCTATCCGGATTTATAAAATGTCTTTCAACTGAGCCAGTTTCATGCTGTTCGACCCCTTGATGAGCACAAACTTACCGCTAGGCTTATTTTCTGTCAAGACCGCCTTCAGGGCTTCCACATCGGCATAATGTTCGAAACCCACATTGGTTTTCCCAAATTCTCCACCTACCAGGACTACACGTTCAAAGCCACATTCATTCAAGAAGGCAACAATCTTGCGATGCTCGTCTGCACTACCCTCGCCCAGTTCCTTCATATCGCCCAATATGGCTACCTTATGCTCAACCTCCATCAAGCGGAAATTCTCCAATGCAGCCATCATGCTGGTAGGGTTTGCATTGTAAGCATCGACGATGAGATGATTGTCAGCAGTCTCGGTCAGCTGCGAACGGTTATTGCTCGGCACATAGTCATTCAAGGCTTCACAAATGGATGCTGAAGGTACACCGAAGTGGCAACCTATAGCGATGGCCGCCAAGGCATTCTTTACGTTGTAAGCACCGATAAGATGAGTATTTACATCGTGTACATCACCCTCATGCTCCCACTCGAAAGCCAAGAACGGAGCGCAGGCATGGAGTGTTCCCTTTACATACAAATCCTCGCTCTGCAAGCCGTATCCAACGGCCTTCAAGCCGGTTGACGCCTGACACAAAACTTCATTGTCTTTATCCAAAAAGACGAAGGCGTTTTCCTTCGTGCGGAGATAGTCATAAAGCTCGGATTTGGTCTTTACTACTCCCTCAAACGAACCGAAACCCTCTAAATGTGCCTTGCCTACATTGGTTATCAAGCCACAATCGGGTTCTGCAATATTTACAAGTGTACGGATTTCGCCCGAATGGTTTGCCCCCATCTCAACGACCGCCAGCTCATGTTCTTCCGTCAAGCCCAAAAGCGTGAGAGGCACACCAATATGGTTGTTAAGATTACCTTGCGTATAGAGTACGTTATAGCGTTTCTGAAGCACTGTAGCGATTAACTCCTTCGTGGTGGTTTTGCCGTTTGTACCGGTAACTCCGATAATACGGGTTCCCAACCGGCGTCGATGCCAATTGGCCAAGTCCTGCAAAGCCTTTAAGCAGTCTTCCACCAAAATGATATTCGGATTCCCTTCTTCCGCAAACTCCTTCTCATCCACCAAAGCATAACGACAACCTTTCTCCAAAGCCTGCTTGGCAAAGGCGTTCCCGTTAAAGGTTTCTCCTTTCAGGGCAACGAACAAAGCACCCTGCGGACAATTGCGAGTATCGGTAGTAACCTTACCGCACTCCTCAAAATATTTGTAGATAGCTGATACTTCCATTATTTAAAATTTTCCTAGAACAGTGGCAAATATAAAGGAAAAATTACTTTCGAAATAATAAAAACTCAATTATTCTGCTTACTTTTGTGAAAGTAAATACTTAGGAAAAGAATATGCCGATTTGTAATACCACCTATATCAATGTAAAAGGCCAGCTGATGGATTTGTCTCAGCCCAAGGTTATGGGTATACTGAATGCAACTCCAGACTCATTCTATGCACAAAGCCGACTCCAGACAGAGAAGGAAATCATCCTCCGACTTCAGGAAATGGAAAACGAAGGAGCTTCCATCATGGATATAGGTGCATACTCATCGCGTCCCAATGCACAGCATATTTCCATTGAAGAAGAGATGGAACGGCTCCGCAACTGCTTGACATTGGTAAACAAAGAATGCCCCAACGCCATCGTTTCCATCGACACATTTCGTGCCGACATAGCCAAGATGTGCGTAGAGGAATATGGAGCAGCCATGATTAATGACATCTCTGCCGGGAACATGGACAAACAAATGTTTGCCACCATTGCACAACTGGGAGTACCTTACATCATCATGCACATGCAGGGAAGCCCTCAAGACATGCAGTCGTCCCCGCACTACGACAACCTGCTGAAAGAGGTGTTTTATTTCTTCTCTGAAAAAATCAGCAAACTGCGTGATTTGGGAGTGAAAGACATCATTCTCGATCCAGGGTTCGGTTTCGGGAAGACCCTTGAGCACAATTACCAGCTAATGAACCACCTGGAAGAATTCAGCACATTTGAGCTTCCTTTGCTCGTAGGTATTTCCCGCAAATCAATGATATATAAATTACTGGGAACCTCGCCAGAAGAAGCTTTAAACGGAACAACCGCATTAAACACCATTTCCTTACTAAAAGGAGCCAACATACTGAGAGTACACGATGTTAAAGCTGCCGTAGAAGCCGTCAACATTGTAGAAAAGATGAAACAGTGTACTGCATTCTAACCTTGAAATAAAAAGAAAAATGTTTATAGAATATAGCATAAAAGATTTAATCGACATCCTGCTGGTTGCCTATCTGCTTTATCAGACTTACCGCCTGATGAAGGACTCCGGTTCCATCAACATCTTTATCGGTATTTTGGTATTCATCGGATTTTGGCTCATTGTATCGCAGGTATTAGAGATGCGGTTGCTTGGTTCCATCTTTGACAAGCTGGTTAGTGTCGGTGTACTTGCCTTAATCGTATTGTTTCAAGACGACATCCGCAAGTTCCTCGTTACCGTAGGTTCTCATAAACGTTGGGGAAACATCTTCCGATTCCTTAACCCCAGTAAGCAAGACAAGAACGAGAAAGCCGACATCATGCCCATCGTCATGGCCTGTATGAGCATGAGCAAAGGAAAGACCGGAGCATTGATTGTAATTGAAAAAGGCATTCCACTCAACGAGATTATCCGTACCGGCGAAACCATCAATGCCGACGTAAACCAGCGCCTCATCGAGAACATCTTTTTCAAGAACAG
>JAEIGA010005933.1_pt1 | contig 18582 bp, 22 predicted proteins | sample 9270691 | NCBI WGS metagenome assembly JAEIGA01 (sample SAMN17057246, study PRJNA624740) | gut metagenome | biome: biome; isolation source: fecal sample | host: Bos grunniens | place: China: Xizang | collected 2019
ACATCCAATGGGCGGTGTGATGTATACCTTGGCCGATTTTACCTTTGCGGTTTCGACCAATCTTGATTCAGAGTGTGTTACGGTTACCACAGTCAGTCAGATTTGTTATTTAAGTGCTGCTAAAGGTGATACGCTATTCTGTGAAAGCAGGGTATTAAAGGACGGTAAAACTACCTGCTTTTATGAAATGACGGTGACCGATAATCTCGGCACCAAGGTTGCGGTTATAACCATTACCGGTGCTCATTTGTATAAGTAAAACAAAAAAGCGGAGATGTGTATAACACATCTCCGCTTTATGCAATTCAGAATTATTCGTCAGCACCGACTTCGCATTCAATATAATTTTCCTCATCCTCTTCAGCAAGGAAGCGGGTTACAAATAATGCAATGCCTGCAATGGCTGCAGATACGGCAACGATAGCGCCGACAATCCAAAGAACATGCTTAAACTTCATAACAAATCACCTTTCATAAAAGTTTGGTTTATGTAAATTATTATACCCCAACTTTCGGTAATTGTCAATAAGCACTGAAAGTTTTTCCCTTTTTATACATATTTATATATACATAATTGAATTTGATTGACTTGAAGCATTTGCTTGGTGTATAATTATTTGGTTAAGGGTGCTTTTATGACGGCTGATAAATTAAAAAAAGGGATTCCTGCTATTATAGTTTCGGTTTCAGGTGAAAGGGCGTTTAAAAGGCGGTTGGAGGCCATAGGTGCTACTGCGGGTGCACCGATTATCTATATAAGGTCGGCGCCGTTCGGTGACCCGGTTGTTTTTGCCGTTAAGGACACTCGCTTTGCTATCAGAATGACCGACGCCAAGGGTATTTCGGTAAAGTATGATAAGCGTAATTGGACCAAGAGGATTTTTGTTTAAGAAGGTGTAAATATGAGCAAGACCATTGCCGCTATTGCGACGGCTTTAGGTGAAGCATCAATCGGTATAGTCAGAATTTCGGGCGATGAGGCAATAGCCGTCGCCCAAAAGGTTTTCAAGTCTGCTTCGGGCAAAGCCTTGGCTGAGGTTCAGGGCTATTCGGCATTATTCGGCTATGTAGAGGCCCAAGGTCAAAGAATAGATGAGGCGGTGGCTTTGGTTTTTCTGGCACCTAAAAGCTATACCGGTGAAAATGTGGTTGAGCTGTCGGTACACGGCGGTAGCTTTGTTGTCCGTAAGGTTTTGCGTGCGGTTTTAGAAGCAGGAGCTTTTTTGGCCGAACGCGGCGAATTTACACGCAGAGCCTTTGAAAACGGCAAAATGTCACTTAATGAGGCTGAGTCGGTTATGGATATAATTTCAGCCGACGGCGAGCAGTCTTTAAGGGCATCAGTGCTTGCAAAATCGGGTGTACTGTCACAAAAATGCAACGCTATAAAGGACAGGCTTGCCTTTGCGGCGGCAACGGTCGCGGCGTTTTCGGATTTTCCTGATGAGGAGCCGGAGTTCAGCGGAATTGATAAGCTTGAATCAATGCTGAGTGAGTCAAAAGCAGAGTTACAAAGATTGCTTGATACCTATGATACCGGCCGAATGATACGTCACGGTGTAAATACAGTCATAGTTGGTCCGCCGAATGCCGGAAAATCCACCTTAATGAATCTGCTTTCGGGCTACGAGAGGTCAATTGTAACGCCGATTGCCGGCACAACCCGTGATATTGTTGAGGAAACGGTTAATTTAGACGGACTTGTTTTAAAATTAAGTGATACTGCAGGCCTTCGTAATGCTGCAGACGAGGTTGAGCAGATTGGTGTGAAGCTGGCCAGAGAGCGTATTGATTCTGCCGATTTGATTATCGCGGTGGTCGATAGCAGTGATACTGAAAACAGTGAAATAAAACAAATTTTTGAAGTCTTAAAAGGACGCTCGGCAGTGGTTGTTTATAATAAATCGGACATCTGTACTGCGGACAAGTCCTTGGCAGAAAAGCAGGGCTTGAAATTTGTCGAAATGTCGGCCAAGGACGGAAGCGGACTGGCTGAGTTTAAAAGTATTGTGAAAGAAATCACCAAAACCGATAACTTAAGCGGCTCGGCTGATGTGTTTTTGAATGAGCGTCAGCGTGACTGTGTTGTAAGAACGCTGCAAAATGTTAACGAGACGCTTTCAAGCTTGCAAATGGGAATGACAATGGATGCCGTCGGCGTACTGCTTGACGATGCCTTGGCGGCATTGCTTGAGCTTACGGGTGAGCGAGTAACGGTTGAGGTTATGAATAAGGTGTTCGAGCATTTTTGCGTAGGAAAATAAAGGAAGTTAAGTTATGAATTATTTTGCCGGAAATTATGATTGTATAGTAATCGGTGCGGGTCACGCAGGTATTGAGGCTGCGTTGGCCTCGGCCAGATTAGGACTTAAAACGGCTATTTTTACAATTAATTTGGATGCGGTTGGCAATATGCCCTGCAATCCGTCAATCGGCGGTACTGCCAAGGGCCACTTGGTAAGAGAGATTGATGCACTTGGCGGTGAAATGGGTAAGGCGGCCGATAAAACCACATTACAAAACCGAATGTTAAACCGAGGAAAGGGTCCTGCAGTGCACAGTCTTCGTGCACAGATTGACCGTCGAGCCTATCAGGAATATATGAAGCACACATTGGAGCTGCAGGAGAATTTGCATCTGCGTCAAGCCGAGATTGTTGATTTATTCCGTCTTGAAGACGGTTGGCATTGTGTTACAATGCTCAATGCTGAGTATGTTGCCAAAACGGTTATTTTGGCAACCGGTACATATTTAAAGGGTAAGATTTATGTCGGTGAGGTCAGCTTTGAAAGCGGTCCTGACGGGATGTTTCCTGCAAACGGCTTAGAAACAGCTTTAGGAAAATTAGGTCTGCCGTTACGTCGGTTCAAAACCGGTACGCCGGCAAGAGTTTTACGCTCAAGCATTGATTTCAGAGAGCTTGAGGTACAACCCGGTGACGATACGGTCACTCCGTTCAGCTTTAACACCGACCCTGAAACCATACGTAACGATATGGTTTGCTATATATCCTACACTAACGACAAAACCAAAGAGGTTATTTTAAGAAATCTTCACCGTTCGCCTCTTTATGGCGGTATGATAGAGGGTGTAGGTCCGAGGTATTGTCCGAGTCTGGAGGATAAAATTGTCCGTTTTGCCGATAAAAAAAGGCATCAGCTGTTTATTGAGCCTTGCGGTGCTTCTACTGAGGAAATGTATTTGCAGGGTATGTCCTCCTCCTTGCCTGAGGAGGTACAGATTGAGTTTTACCGCACCATTAAGGGACTTGAAAATGTTCAGGTTATGCGTAATGCATATGCTATTGAATATACCTGCATTGACCCGTTGGCTTTAAAGGTAACGCTTGAGGTGAAAAACTGCGACGGACTTTACGGTGCAGGACAGTTTAACGGCTCGTCAGGTTATGAGGAGGCGGCGGCTCAAGGTCTTATTGCAGGTATCAATGCCGCATTAAAGGTCAAGGGTAAGGAACAGATAGTTTTACCGAGGCAAAGCTCGTATATCGGAACACTTATTGACGATTTATGTACTAAAGGCTGTTCTGACCCATACCGTATGATGACCTCGCGTTCGGAGTACCGATTACTGCTCCGTCAGGACAATGCTGATGAAAGATTAAGTCCTTTAGGCCACGAAATTGGTCTTTTGGGTGATGCTGAGTATAATGCATTCTTAAAAAGAAAGGCACTTAAAAATGCTGAGGTGGAAAGGATAGAAGGCACATTTTTAGGTCCTTCCCAAGAGCTTAACCGATTGTTAGAGGAAAAGGGCACTGTTCCGATAAAAACAGGTGTGAGATTAAGTGACCTTATCCGCCGTCCTCAGCTGGACTATTTCAGCTTAGCTCCCTTTGATAAAGAAAGACCCGAGTTGCCCTTTGAAATTGCCGAAAGGGTCGAAACCGAGATTAAATATTCGGGATATATCGAGCGTCAGGCGGCTCAGGTAAGGGAAACCGAACGTTTGGAAAATAAAAAACTGCCTGAGAATTTGGATTATGACGGCATTAAAGGCTTAAGGCTTGAGGCGGCTGAAAAGCTGAAAAAAATCCGACCTCAAAGCATAGGTCAGGCTTCCCGAATTTCGGGTGTCAGCCCTGCTGATATTACGGTTTTGATTATTTATCTTGAAAAGCAAAAAGGAGATAACTAAAATGAAAATAGCCGTTTTTACGGGCGCTTCAAGCGGAATGGGCCGTGAGTTTGTAAGACAAATAACCGAGCAACAGCAGTTCGATGAAATTTGGGTAATTGCTCGCCGACTTGACCGTCTTATGGAAATAAAAAACGAGGTCAGCTGTCCTGTGCGTTGCATTTCGCTCGACCTTACTAAGGCAGAGGCTTTGGATGAATATAAGTCACTTTTAGAGGAGCACAACCCTGAGGTCAAGGTGCTGGTAAATGCCAGCGGTTACGGTAAGTTCGGTGCTTTTTGCGATTTGCCGTTGGATGAGCAGTTGGGTATGATAGACCTTAACGATAAGGCTTTGGTGGCAGTCACATATATTACGCTTCCCTTTTTAAAAGATGGAAGCGAGGTTTATCAGGTAGACTCACTTTCTTCATTTCAGCCGGTGCCTTACATCGGCGTTTATGCTGCAACAAAGGCATTTGTTTTAAGCTTTACAAGAGCAGTCAACTGCGAGCTTCGTCACACCGGTATTAAAATGATGGCGGTTTGTCCCGGTTGGGTTAAGACGGAGTTTTTTGACCGAGCCGTTGTCGACGAAAGCGTTATTACCTATTATAATCAGTTTTTCACCTCCGAGCAGGTAGTGAAACGAGCGCTTCGCGATATGAAAAAGAAAAAGGATGTATCGGTTTGTGGTTTTAAAATCCGTGCGCAGGTGTTGTTGACTAAGATTTTACCACATAAAATGGTTATGAAAATTTGGCTTAAGCAACAGAAAAAGAAATAGGGTAAAAACATAAAAAGCGACCCACGGGTCGCTTTTTATTATAAATATATTAATCTGTTAAGTCAAAGCCCGCCTAAGCCGAAGCTGACCGAGAGAGCTTTGTCGATAGCGTTCATTGAGCTTACGTCAAGACTGCCCATTTTTTCCTTAAGCCGTTGCTTGTCTATTGTTCGCACCTGTTCTAAAAGGACAATTGAATCCTTGGAAAGTCCGCACCCGTCAGCATCAACCTTAATATGGGTCGGCAGATTAGTTTTATCCTTCTGGCTGGTTATTGCTGCGGCAATGACTGTCGGACTATACTTGTTTCCGACGTCGTTTTGAACTATAAGTACAGGTCTTACTCCGCCTTGCTCTGAGCCTACGACCGGACTTAAATCGGCGTAATAAATGTCTCCTCTTTTAACCGTCACTTGGTTTCACACTCCCAAAATAAGTTTTGCATTATTATTTTTACCTTTATTCAGATTGTTTAGTCGTGAAATTTTAAACTTAATACATTTTATGTTTTTAAATTTTGTCTGTCACAAGTACCAAGGCTTGTTTTTGAGCGTTAATTGTTATATTTTGTAAAAATTTAAAAAAATATTGAAATGGGCGTTGCAATCGTACGCAAATTAGGATAAAATAGGCTTGAGTGTAAGTATTATGTAAAGAAAACAGAAGAAAAGGAAAGAAAATTGTGAAAAAACTGTTTGCAGATGAAATATATGATATTTTGGAATATCAAGATGGTTTTATTCTTGTATACCGTCGCAGTGAGGTGCAGGATAGAATAGTTGTATCATATAAGTCGGTACAGCTTGATAACGGTACTGTCGTTCAGAGAACACGTTCCGATTATAATTACATTAAGTTCGGTGAGGTTGACCCGACAGACGGTATGCTTCCCAGTGAGGCTATTACCTGTAGCAGCGCAAAGCTTGATAACGGCAGCTTGTTTGTTGTTACCAAAAACGGCAATGCAAAGATTTTGGATTCCAACGGCGACCTTGAATGGCAGGGTACCATTAAATATAAGGAATGCGGTCCTGCTTCGATTGCTCATAACGGACATACGCTTTGGGCTTCGTTCCCCGAGCGTAATGCACTTATTCGCTTTAATCTTCACACAATGCGTGAGGAATTGAGAATCGGCGGTTCTAACGATTCGTCGTTTTCAGGCCCTAAGGGTCTTTGGATAAACGAGGCGGAAAATCTGCTTGTCGTTTGCAATTCCAAGGCAAATAACATACTTGAGGTTAATATGAAAACCTATACAGTACATGAGCGTGCTGCTTTTGATGAGCCGGTGCATAAATATTTGCGTATCGGCAAAAAGGAGCTTGTGGTTTTGGATTCAGGTCTTTATTTATTGTAATATTGTATCATTTGTGCCCGTCGAAGCTTCGACGGGCATTTTTTACCGATTCTCCCAGATAGGGTAAAAGCCGTATTTCAATGCACTTTTCAAACGCTCCCGTGCCCGGCTTAAATGCCTCGATACGGTTGACTTTGAAAGCCCTCTTCTATTGGCAATTTCAGTAACCGAAAGCCCTTCGAAATAAAACTCAGTTACCATTTCACGCTGGCGGTCGGTCAATTCGGATTGAATTGCACGCTTTAATTCGGATTTCATTATTTCCAATTGGCGGCTGTTGGTGCCGCGTTCAAATATATCGGTTACGGCCAAGCGGTCACCGAAAACCTCAAGGCTGAAGGTCGTTCTGTTCATTTGATGCTGCTCCTTTTTTGTGGTAATTAATAAGCCGGTCGGCACATCTGCGACATTCGGCGGCGTCAATATATAGTGAAAGTATTCTGCGCTTCATAATAATCAAATCGTTGCCTTTGAGCATTTTTACTATTCGGTTCAGATGATGTATACGCTTAGTTAAGCAGTCGGCTGCGATTAAATATTGTTGTCCTAATTCGTTTAGTTCCATATGTCCTCCTGTGAAGTATAAAATTTAATGTTAAAATTTACCATTTTTCGTGCAACGTAAAAATGTTAGCACGAATTGTGTAGAAAATCAAGCAAATTTTGTCGAAAACTACACATTTCGTGTAAATATATAATAGTTGTACTAACGTTTGAGCAACAGTTATTACAAAATACCTCAAAAAAACGGTTTTAAAATTATGGTTAGTCAAAGAATTTTAAGCAGCTATTGAAAAATCACACATTTTGTGTTATTATTTTGATAGAATTATATGAGGTGATTTTTATGAGCTATATCGGTCAAAAAATCAGGGAATTAAGAAAAGCAAGAAAATTAACACAGGATGAGTTGGCTACTCTTTTAGATGTGTCACCGAGTGCGGTCGGTATGTATGAGCAGGGACGTCGGAGTCCCAATAAGGATATGCTTGTAAAGCTATGTGAGATTTTTTCGGTTTCGTCGGACAGCCTTTTAGGGGTTAACGAGTCTTCGAGTGAGGCGGTTGACATAATACGAGAAATGAGTGAGCGTATACGCTCTGACAGCGGTGTGTTGCTTGACGGAACGCCGATGAGTGTTGAGGACCGTGAGGCCTTACTCAGTGCAATTGAGGTTGCAACAAACATAATGCTTTCTAAAAAACGAGGTAAAGAGGATTGATACACGGCATAGGTAGCGCTAAACACTGCGGTTGACCGCAAGGGGATATGTATTTATAAAATAAGAGATTAATATTTTAAATCTTTAAAAAATTTATTGACATTTTAGGGTAATTTGAGGTATAATTCAAAATTGATAGGTTATGTCTGTAACTGTGTCTTGGTTGCAGAATAACTTTGCTATGTACCCGAAAAGGAGGTTTGGAAAAATGAAAAGAACTTATCAGCCGAAGAAGATTCATCGTATGAAGGAGCATGGCTTCCGCAAGAGAATGTCGACCGCTAACGGCCGCAAGGTGCTTGCTCGCCGTAGAGCAAAAGGCAGACAGAGCCTTTCTGCATAATAAAAGGTCACTTTGTGACCTTTTATTATGTTAGTAAAAAAAGACGGATGGTGACCGATGAATTCTGTAAAGCTTAACTTAAATAAAGATTTCAGACGGCTTTACGGCAGGGGAAAAAGCTTTGTAAGTCCTCTGTTGGTCACCTATATTATGCCGAGCAAAAGAGGAATTGTACGCTATGGGATTACTGCCGGTAAAAAGGTCGGCGGTGCTGTTGAGCGTAACCGAGCTCGGCGTGTGATTGAAGCCGCTATGAGAGAAATTGCACCGTTGATTGAGTGTAACGGGGTTGACATTGTTTTTGTCGCTCGCACAAAAACGGTTTTTGCTAAAAGCTATCAGGTGGCTGAAGCTATGAAAAAACATTTTAAAGATGGCGGTATTGTTCCGCAAGCTAAAGAATGAAGTACATTTTTATTGCACTTATAAGGTTTTATCAAAAATTCATCTCGCCCAAAAAAGCACCCTGCTGCCGTTTTGAGCCTACTTGCTCAAGCTATGCTATCGAGGCCTTTCGTGAACGGGGAGCTGTTGTTGGTTTTATACTTACGGTTTGGCGAATATTAAGGTGCAATCCTGCCTGCAAGGGTGGGTATGACCCTGTTCCCTTAAAGAAAAAAAGGGCAGGGAAGAAAAATAAGGATACTGACTATTTGTCCGACAAAATAAACGGTCGGAGGTAAGGAATTGCTATGAGTTTTATTAGTGAGCCTATGGGCTGGATTTTGGCTCAGTTGAGTGAGTTGTTTAGGAACAATTTTGCGATCTCGGTGTTTGTGTTTACTATTTTGGTAAACATTCTTATGTTGCCGTTAACCTTAAAATCGCAAAAATCTACTGCCAAGCAGGCAAAGGTAAAGCATAAGCTGGACGCCTTGAAGAAAAAGTACGGTGATGACCGTCAGAAGTACAGTATGGCGATGCAGGAGCTTTACAATAAAGAAGGTATTTCCATGGGCGGCGGTTGTCTGCCTATGATAGTACGTCTTTTCTTAATGTTAGGCGTTTATTATGCTATTATGAGTCCGTTTACCTATGTTGCAAACATAGACACAAAAGCTATGAATGCGGCAAAGGAATGGGCTTCTTATGTTCGTACAGTTGATGGCGAAAAGGATTCGGCCGTTACTGATGACCAGTGGGCTGCTTTGGGTCTTGAAACAAGGGTTAATGACCCGCAGGTACTCGCCATGGCTGACAAGTACGGCGATCACGATGCCACCTATTATGCCAAGCTTACCATTTTGAACGATGTAGATAAAATGGATAAGAAGGATGTTAAGGAAAAATCGGTCGAGGAAGCAGTCAGAGCAAAAATTACTAAGAATACCATTGTGCGTGAGGTTGAAGTCGCCGCTTACTTGAGCGACGGTCACTCAAGCTATGAGCCGATAGTTGCCGAGGTGTTTGAATTAAACAATGGAAGTCTTGATGACTTGAATAAGTTTGATTTCAATCTGTTCGGCATTGACCTTCGTGACACACCGTCATTCTCGTGGAATATCTTTAAGAATTTCAACAGAACCTGGTTAATCCCCTTGGCTTCGTTTGCTACTGCCTTGCTTACCGGTGTTATAACCTCCAAATTGCAGAAAAAGGCAAACCCCGAGGCTCCAAATATGATGACTATGATGCTTATGATGCCGTTGATTTCGTTGTTTATCGCATTCGGCTTCCCGTGTGCGGTAGGCTTCTATTGGGCATGCTCAAGCTTGGTTTCGGGATGTATTCAGATTCTGACCCAGATTTTCTACGGGCCGAACGTTGTAAACGCAAGGGAGCAGGCAAAGAATATCGTTGCCCGTGCAATTAAGGAAAATAAAAGAATTTCCGCTGTCGATGAAGCCAAAGCGGAATAGTATTGAGTTACTAAGGAGTAAATACAGTGATTATAAAAGAAGCAACAGGTACCGGTCGTACTGTGCGTGAGGCACACGAAAAAGCATTGGAATTGCTTAATGCCGGTATAGATGAAGATGTACAGTTTGAAGTTATTTCAGACTATAAGAAAAAGGTTTTAGGTCTTTTTGGCGGTAGTGATGCCAAGGTCAGAGTTTATGTTGAGGCTCCTGACCCGGCACCTAAAAAGGAAAACAAAGCAAAAAAGGAAAACCGTGACAATAAAAATGTCCGCCGTGAGAACATAAAGAAGGAACAGAAGCCGGCTTCTAAAAAAGAGGACAAGGCTGAAGTAAAGGCTCAAGAACCCACGAAGGAAGTTAAGGGTGTTCCGGCTGCTGAGGTTGACCCCGCTTCTCAGGCAGGCAGAGCATATAAGTATCTGTCTGAGGTTTTAGTGAAACTTGGTTGTGAAAACTTTACCGCAACCATTTGTGACGTTGAGGGCGGCTCTAAAATCGTACTCGAGGGCGGTGAGGCTCTGGGTATGATTATCGGTCGTCGTGGCGAAACCTTGGATGCTTTACAATATTTGGCATCGTTGGTTGCCAATGAAAACGGCGGCGGATATTACCGAGTTGTTATTGATATCGGCAACTATCGTGAAAAGAGAGAAAACACTCTTGAGGGCTTGGCAAAGCGTACTGCGGGTCAGGTTCTGCGTACCGGCCGCAGCCGTTCGTTAGAGCCAATGAATCCGTATGAGCGTCGTGTTATTCATACTGCTGTTCAGAATATTGAGGGCGTAACCTCGACTTCAATTGGTGACGGTGCTAACCGTCGTGTTGTCATCGTTCCCGAGGGCAAGCAGGTTCGCCTGCCTCAGGACAATCGAGGCAACCGCGACCGCAGAAACGGACGTGACCGTGGTAACGGCGGACGTCAAAACCGTCCTGCAAAGCCTGCTGCAGAGGCTACGGCACCGGCAAAGCCTAAGGAAACCGACGGCACTAAGCTTTACGGAAAGCTTAAGTGAATTAAATAAAAAAGGCGCACTTTCAGTCTGCCTGACGGATACAGTGATTGAGGTCGCCGTATCCGTTTTTGTTTTATTTTGTGTAGCCACAGCATTAAATCCTTATCCCAAAATCTGATTCGGGCTTGAATGCTTTGGCTAGGAGGAAGTGTCGGAGTATGGATGTCAATGTAGGGGACAGAATCTTAATGAAAAAGCCACACCCTTGCGGCTGCAATATGTTTTTGGTTCTACGCTCCGGTATGGACTTTAAATTAAAATGTGAGGGCTGTCAGCACGAGGTTATGCTGCCGCGTGTCAAGGCTGAGAAAAATATTAAACAGATTATAAAGGAACAAAAAGATGTTTGAGAAATTAGATGCCGTTGATAGGCATTTCGAAGAAATCGGACTAAGAATGACCGACCCGTCGGTTATTTCCAATACAGGTCTTTTGACTGATTTGATGAAGGAGCACCGTTCGTTAGAGCCGATTGTTATGACTTTTCGTGAGTATAAAAAGGCTCAAAGTGATATGGCAGGTGCCTTGGAAATGCTCGAATCGGGTGAGCTTGACCGAGAATTAAAGGAATTGGTTGAAGAGGAGCTGAAGGAGTCGAAGGAAAGAATTGAGGCTCTTACTGATGAGCTGAAAATTCTGCTTTTGCCCCGTGACCCTAACGACGAGCGTAATGTTATCGTTGAAATCAGAGGCGGTGCAGGCGGTGAGGAGGCGGCTTTGTTTGCCGCGTCATTGACCCGAATGTATACAATGTATGCTGAATCTCGCCGTTGGCACGTTGATATTGTTAACCTGAACGAGACTGAAATCGGCGGCTATAAGGAAGTAAGCTTTATGATTGAGGGCGCAGGTGCATATTCAAGAATGAAGTATGAAAGCGGCGTCCACCGCGTTCAGCGTGTTCCCGAAACCGAAACTCAAGGCAGAATCCATACTTCAACCGTAACGGTTGCCGTATTACCTGAGGCTGAGGAGGTTGAACTTGAAATCAACCCTAGTGACCTGCAAATTGATACCTACCGAGCAGGCGGTGCAGGCGGTCAGCACGTTAATAAGACCGAATCGGCTATCAGAATTACCCACCTGCCGACAGGACTGGTGGTAGAGTGTCAGGACGAGCGAAGTCAGTATAAAAACAAGGATAAGGCAATGAAGGTTTTGCGTTCAAGGCTTTATGAGCAGATGTTAAAGGAACAGAATGATGCAATTGCAAGCGACCGTCGTTCGCAGGTCGGTACTGGTGACCGTTCTGAGCGAATCAGGACCTACAACTTTCCGCAGGGACGCTTGACTGATCACAGAATCGGACTTACGCTTTATAAATTAGACCAGATTATGAACGGTGACCTTGATGAGGTTATTGATGCACTTATAACCCATTACAGAACCGAGATGTTAAAGGCTCAAGAGGAGCAGTGATAAAATGGAAACCCTGCGTTTAACGGTTTTTGATGTTGAACAGGATAAAGATAGTTTAAATAAAGCGGCTGAGCTTTTGAAAAACGGACGTTTGGTTGCTATGCCGACCGAAACGGTCTACGGACTTGCCGCCTCGGCCTATGATGAGAACGCTGTAAAGAATATTTTTGAGGCAAAGGGTCGTCCGCAGGATAACCCATTGATTGTTCACGTGTCGGATATGCAAATGTTTACCGATGTTGTAGGTGAGGTTCCTGAAAAGGCGTTTCAGTTAGCTGAAAAATTTTGGCCGGGTCCCTTTACAATGGTTTTGCCAAGAGGCGAGAAAATTCCTGCCTCGGTCAGTGCCGGACTTGATACAGTTGCCGTTCGTATGCCTGAAAATAAGGTAGCATGTGAGCTGATTAGGGTCAGCGGTTTGCCGCTTGCGGCACCGTCTGCCAATAAATCCGGCAGTCCGAGTCCTACAACTGCCGACCATGTTTTATATGACCTTGACGGTAAAATTGATGCAGTTATTGTATCTGACCGTTGCACAGTCGGTGTTGAATCAACCGTTATAACTCTTTGCACCAATCCGCCAAAGCTACTCCGTCCCGGCGGTGTAACCCTTGAACAATTGAGGGAGGTTTTACCCGATATCGAGGTTGACAAGGCTGTTTTAGCCGAGCCTGAAAAAGGAAAACCTGTGGCATCTCCCGGTATGAAGTACAAGCACTATTCTCCTAAAGCTAAGGTTATTATGCTTGACGGAGATTATGAGGCGTTTAAAAGCTATGTGAATGCCAATAAGTCCGACGGTGTTTTTGCGCTGACCTTTGAGGGTGAGGAATCAGGCTTAGAGGTGCCTACTGTATCGTTTGGACATAAGGAAAATGATTTAGAGCAGGCGGCAGTACTGTTTGATGCACTGCGTGAGCTTGACAACAGAGGCTGTAGGCTTTGTTATTCACGTGTGCCTAAAAAACAAGGTGTCGGCTTGGCGGTTTATAACCGTCTTATCCGTGCCGCGGCATTTCAGGTGATTGAATTATGAAAATAATTGGATTAACCGGACCTACCGGTAGTGGTAAAAGCACTGTTGCAAAATATTTTAAGGATAACGGTGTTGAGGTTATAGACTGCGATTTGGTTGCTCGTGAGGTAACCGAAAAGGGGAGTTCTTTACTGCCGGTGTTGGCTGAAAGCTTCGGTGACGAAATTTTAGCTGCTGACGGTAGTTTAATTCGTAAAAAACTTGCCGAAAAAGCATTTGCCAGCAGGTCCGCAACCGAAAAGCTAAACTTTATTATGCTGCCATTTATTGCTGACCGCATAAAGGAAACTATAGAGCTATTGGCTACTGAAGGGGTAGGGTGTGTGATGCTTGATGCACCCACATTGTATGAAAGTGGCTTGGATTCTATATGCGATAGTGTTGTGGCGGTGCTATGTCCTCTTAAAATTCGCCGGGAGCGTATTTTAAAGCGTGACAGCTTAACCGAGGAGCAGGCAGATATAAGGCTTGCTGCAGGCAAACCGGATACCTTCTATACAGAGAAAACACCGCATATAGTTGTAAATGACGGTGGGCTTGAAAATTTTTTAGGCGCTATTTCAAAAATATTCGGAGAATTGGTATAATGAAACGAAGACGCAAGAGTAAATGTGTCAAAATAACCGTTATTGAATTTTTGACGGTTGCCGCTTTGATTATTTTGGCTGCAGTAGGGCATAATATAGCGATGAATCAGATGTATAGTACTGAGTATAAAAATCTTGTAGAGCTGCATTCTTCAGCTTATGATGTAGATGCCTCCTTGGTGTTTGCAATCATCCGCTGTGAGAGTGGCTTTGATCCTGAGGCTAAGTCCTCAGCAGGGGCAAGAGGCTTGATGCAGTTGACCGAAGAAACCTTTTACGATGTCAGAAAGATGTTGGATGACGGTGAGGAAATCACCTATGAAGCGCATTGGAATGACCCCGATATTAATATAAAATACGGTACAAAATATATTTCTTTTTTGATAAAGTACTATAACGGTGATAAGGTTGCCGCTTTAGCCGCTTATAATGCCGGCTTAGGCAACGTTAACGGATGGCTCGGTGCCGATAAGCGTTTGGATTTCGGTGAGATAGAGTTTACTGAAACCGAGGACTATGTGAAAAAGGTTTTGGAATCACAGAAAAATTATACAAAACTTCTGAAATGAGGAGAATGATATATGTCAGAGTTTAAGGAATTAAAGGAAAAGCTTTTTTATAAAAGAAAAAACGGTCTGCTTGACTGCGATTTGGACGCAGTTAACGGTTTTTGCGATGGATATATGTCCTTTTTGAATAAGGGCAAAACCGAGCGTCTCTGTGTTAAAGAGGCGTTGGCAATCGCCGAAAGCAGAGGTTTTATGGAATTTTCTGCCGATAAAAAATACTCGGCAGGCGATAAGGTTTATGTGAATAATAAAGAAAAATCCTTGATTTTAGCTGTTATCGGTACAGAGCCGGTTGAAAACGGCACACGTATTGCCGCCGCACACATTGATTCGCCGAGAATTGACCTAAAGCCTAATCCCTTGTACGAGGATTCCGAGCTTGCCTTGTTTAAGACACACTATTACGGCGGAATTAAGAAGTATCAGTGGACTACAGTTCCGCTGGCCTTGCACGGTGTTTTTTGCAAGAAGGACGGTACTACCGTTGAAGTGTCAATAGGTGAGGATTTGTCCGACCCGGTGTTTGTAATTACCGATATTTTGCCGCACTTGGCTCAGGATCAGTATAAGCGTTCGGCAGGTGAATTAATCCGCGGCGAGGAGCTTAATGTGCTTGTCGGCAGTCATCCCTTTAAGGATGATGAGGGCAGTGAGCTGGTAAAGCTTAATATTTTGAAAATTCTTTTTGAAAAATACGGTATTCTTGAGGAGGATTTCCTTTCGGCTGAGCTTGAATGTGTACCGACAGGTGTAGCTCGTGACATCGGCTTTGACCGTTCGATGATCGGTGCCTACGGTCACGATGACCGTGTTTGTGCATATCCTTGCCTTATGGCGGCGGTTGAAAGCGTTAATCCGAGGTTTACCTCGGTTACCATTCTTGCCGATAAAGAGGAAACCGGTTCGGACGGTAACACCGGTATGAACTCGAGTCTTTTGGAGTTCTTCATTGAGGATTTGGCGGCCACTCAGGGCGGAAACGGTCACAAGGCTTTAAGAAATTCAAAATGTCTGTCGGCTGATGTTAATGCCGCTTTTGATCCGACCTTCCCTGATGTTATGGAAAGAAGAAATGCTGCCTTTTTAAACTACGGTGCAGTCATTACCAAGTATACCGGTTCGCGCGGTAAGGGCGGTACATCGGACGCTTCGGCTGAGTTTATGGCTTGGGTGAGAAGAATTCTTGATGAAAACCAGGTTACCTGGCAGACCGGCGAGCTTGGCAAGGTTGATCTCGGCGGCGGCGGTACAGTTGCAAAGTATATCGCAAATTTAGGTGTTGATACGGTTGACCTTGGTGTGCCGGTGCTGTCTATGCACGCTCCGTTTGAGGTTGTTTCCAAGTTCGACGTTTATATGACCTATAAGGCGGTAAAAGCATTGTTTAAAGCCGAATAATATATTTTGGCAAATCAGGAGGCGTCAAAATGGAATATTTTGATTTAATTAAAGAGCGTTTTTCGGTCAGAAGCTTTAAGGCTGAAAAAATAAAATCTGAGGATATTGAAAAGATTTTAAAGGCAGGACACTTGGCTCCGACCGGGTGTAATAATCAACCGCAGAGGATTTATGTTTTGCAAAGTGATGAAGCCGTCGAACAGCTTAAAGCTTGTACCAAATGCCATTTTAATGCACCATGTGCAATGCTTGTTTGCTATAAAAAGGACGAGGCCTGGCGTAGAAAATATGACGGAAAAAGCTCGGGTGTTGTGGACGCTTCAATTGTTACAACACATATGATGCTTGCCGCCGCTGATATCGGTGTCGGCACAACTTGGGTAATGCATTTTGACCCTTCGGCAATGGTAAGCACATTTGATATTCCCGAAGGTATTGTTCCGGTGGCACTGTTGGTAATGGGATATGAGTCTGAGGATGCCAAGCCGATTGATATGCATTTTAACTATCGTCCTATGAGTGATACGGTGGTTTATAAGTAATTAAGAAATCCGACAGAGCTCTGTCGGATTTTTTGTTATCAGTGGCGTTTCTCGTTGACATATATGAGTCGGCGTGGTAATATTATTGTAATTTAAGGTCATAAGGGCGGTGAGAATATGGATGAGAAAAAATATTTGGGTGAGTTACCTAATAAGCTAAAGTCTAGTTTGACTGAAAAGGGTATATTGAAGGATAACGTGTTGATTTTTGCTGAGGCTGATATGGATACCGACTGCAGCTTTCGTCACCGTATTCTCATTTTGACCGAAACGGTGCTTATTATAGGCAAGGCTCGGCAAAAAACCGAGAATTTGATTGATTGTTCACCCTTTTCAACCCTAAAGCGTAAGGCTGACGATTATGATTTTGAGCTTTTTGATATAGGTAAAATTTCCTCTGTTAAAACCGACGGCTTGGTGGTAGGAGGAGCTTTGCGGCTTACGGTTGACGGCGTCCAAAAGCAGCTTTTTGCATTTACTAATGCATATAAATTCCGCATAAACCGTCTATGTGAGGTTTTGAGGCTAAAAATTTCGGGCAAGGAAATTCCCGAGGATAAGCTTTATGAGGAAAAACGGGTTGAAAGGTGTCCTAAATGCGGCCGCCGTTATCCTGACTCTAAGCGTAAGGTTTGTCCGAAATGCATGGATAAACGTAAAATTTTTATACGTTTGGGTGGCTTTTTTAGGCCGTTTATTCCGCAGATTGCCGTTATGTGTGTTATGAGTGTTTTAACGGCGGTTATGTCATCGGTTTGGCCGTATTTAAGCGGAAGCTTACTTTATGACGGGGTTTTGGGTAAGGATAAATCGGTTTTGTTTTTATCCAAAATACCGTTTGACGATTTTGCATTAATTTTGCTCTTATTGGCATTGACTATGGCAGGCTGTAAGCTGTTACAGCAGATTTTCGGCATTATTCAGGGCAGAATGGTTGCACGTATAGTACCGACCGCTGTAAGTACCATCAAGAAAAAGGTATTCAGCGCTATTCAGCTTTTGTCGGTTTCATTCTTTACAGATAAGCGTACCGGCGGCTTGATGACACGTATAACCTCGGACGCCAATCAGGTTTCGGATATTTTCATTGATGGCATACCTTATGTCTTGCCTAACCTGTTTACGCTTGTATTTTCGTTTACTGTTATGTTCAGTACCAACTGGATATTGGCGTTGACAGCCAGCGTTGCGATACCTATTGCGACAATAATCAGTATTAAGCTGCGGCCGGTAATGTGGCACTACCACAGTAAGATGTTCCATGCTTCACGCGATTACCGTTCTAAGATTAACGATAACATTTCGGGTGCACGTGTGGTAAAATCCTTCGGTATGGAGGATGAGGAATCAAAGCGGTTGGATAAGGAAAGCGACAATGTTTATATTTCACAGTATGCTTCAATGCGGTTTGACCTTAAATTCACCGCAATTTATGAGGTTGCAAAATCGGTTTCGGCATTGGCTGTCTGGGGTATCGGTGTCTGTTTTGTTTTGGGAGTTTTCCGGCCCCAAATGTCCTATGGTGAGCTGATAACCTTTACCGGCTATGTGTCATTACTTGCTGATCCCGCAAACTTTTTCTCTCAGATGTTCCGTTGGTGGTCGTCCTCGATGAATTCGGCCCAGCGTATTTTCGAAATTATTGATGCCAAGCCGGATGTTGCACAGGTGTTAAATCCTTGCAAGGTTTCTGAAATAAAGGGTGAAATCAAGCTTCAAAATGTCACCTTCGGGTATGAGGAAAACCACGAGGTTATAAAGGATGTTTCGTTGGAGGTCAAGGCGGGCGAGATGCTCGGTATTGTCGGGAAATCCGGTGCCGGAAAGTCTACACTTGCCAACCTTATTACAAGGCTTTATGACCCGAATTCGGGACATATTTATTTAGACGGTATTGATTTAAGGGATATGTCGTTTGAGGATATAAGGCGTTCGGTTGCATTGGTCAGTCAGGAAACATATATATTTAAGGGCTCGATTTTTGAAAATATTGCCTATGCCAACCCGAATGCCGACCGCAAAGCTGTTTTAAATGCGGCAATTGCGGCTGGTGCGCATGATTTTATTTTGAAACTGCCTGACGGATATGACACCTATGTCGGTACCGGTGGAAGAAGTCTTTCGGGTGGTGAGCGTCAAAGGCTCTCGATTGCAAGGGCAATTTTGAGCGACCCTAAAATACTTATTTTGGATGAGGCTACGGCGGCGGTAGATACCGAGACCGAGCGGAACATCCAGAATGCCTTGGAAAAGCTTTCAAAGGGCAGAACAACCTTGTCGATTGCGCATAGAATTTCAACCTTGAAAAAT
>JAEIGA010005934.1_pt1 | contig 18581 bp, 13 predicted proteins | sample 9270691 | NCBI WGS metagenome assembly JAEIGA01 (sample SAMN17057246, study PRJNA624740) | gut metagenome | biome: biome; isolation source: fecal sample | host: Bos grunniens | place: China: Xizang | collected 2019
AGGCATTCACGACATCATTCCCGATTTGACGGCTCTGGGTGTGGATGCCATACACCCTATACAGGCTTTGGCTACCAAAATGGAACCCGATCGTTTACAGCGCGATTTTGGGGGAACCGTATCGTTTTGCGGTGGAGTGGATGCCCAACATCTGATGGTGAACGGAACTCCAGATGAAGTGCGCACGAAAGTGACAGAATTGAAGACAATTTTTCCTACCGGATTGATTATATCGCCCAGCCATGAAGCGATTCTGGTAGATACCAAACCGGAGAATGTAGAGGCTTTGTTTGATGCGGTAGGCTGTAGTCAAACCCGAAAACGCCGTTATGGAAGTGTAATCGCTGTGAAGCCGGAAAAGTTGGAGGAATACAAGCGTCTCCATGCAGCCGTATGGCCATCTGTTCTGAAAACAATTTATGAATGTAATCTGCGTAATTACAGCATTTATTTCAAGGACGGTTATCTGTTCAGCTATTACGAATACGTAGGTACGGATTATGAGGCCGATATGGCCAAGATGGCTGCCGATCCCGAAACACAACGTTGGTGGGATGTGTGCATGCCTTGCCAGTGCCCGCTCGATACCCGTGCCGAAGGTGAATGGTGGGCGGATATGGAAGAATTCTTCCATGTAGACTGATTCGGAATTCAACTGAAATTTGATAAATGAAAAGAGAGCGTGCCATGGTGATTGGCACGCTCTCTTTTCATTTGTTTCTATAGTTATTAATAACCCGGGTTCTGGGTAATTTCTGCCTTATTCAAGTCGATGGCAGCTTGTGGTATCGGACGGAGAATTTTGTACTTACCGTCTACACCCTTCAAGTTTGCAGCGGGTACATTATCTTCATTATGTTCGGTGAAATACTCAATCAGCTTGTGAGTACGTTTCAAGTCTGTCCAACGAACATATTCACCGGCCATTTCGCAAGCACGTTCCTTCAAGATGAAGTCGATGTTCATATCAGCAGCTGTAACAGTCATTTCGGCTTCAAAGCCCGGCTTGATGGTGCCCGGACGCTTGCGCAAGGTGTTGATCATGTCTGCAGCTTTTTCTGCCTGGTTACTCTTGATATAAGCTTCGGCTGCAATCAAATAAGCTTCACCCAAACGAGCCAAAACTACGTCGTGCATACTACAAGTGCTGCTACGGTTTGCTTTGGATGCTTCAGTATAGTCGTCGAACTTGCGGATACAAGGAACACCGAAGTCCATGTGACGGCGGTTCTTGAATGTTTCTGGAGCGCTACTTAACGGATATTCTGTAGCTTCGGCAATGGTCTTACCTACATATTGCAAGTCTTTCTTGAGACCGGCAGGGTCGTCGGCTTTCCAGGCTTCGATGTCGGCATCGGTAGCCCACCAAGGAGCATAATAGAACTTGATGGTGCTCTTCTTTCCATAGAAGTCGAAGTAGTTCTGATGGAATTCGAACATGAAAGTCTGTTCGTAACGGCCGTCACCCTTGTCGAATTGATGGTGGAACCACAATGTCGGTGAATAGTTACCGTCCATAGACTTGTTGTACTGCCATTCGGAACCTCCTAAGTAGGAGCCGAACTGACACATCTGGCGTGAACCGTCACCACTAGGGTTATTTACAGATTCAGAGCTGTACTGAACGCTCCAGAAGAATTCGTCGTTGGCTTCGTTGGCAATGTCGAATACAGTCTCGATAGATTCATCGGGCTTTTCATTGTTGATGGCCAAAAGCGCATATTTGGCAGCATTTTCAAAGTCCTTACTATCGGCGATGTTTTCTTCCTGTGCTTCATAGTCCTGACCGTTCAACCATGCACGGGTCAAGTAAGCTTTGGCCAAGAAGAAATTGGCAGCGCGCTTGTTGGCACGGCCTACACCGGCGTTGTTACGATCCAATAATTTGGATGAAGTGGCCAAATATTCAAATTCAGAGATGATGAAATCATAAACATCCTTCAAACTGCTACGCGGATGGCTCATCACTGCAGAAGTGTACATTTCGTTGCTCAAGGGTACACCACCGAACTGCTGTACCAATGTGAAGTAGTACCATGCACGGATAAAGCGAGCTTCGTCCATGTATTGTTCACGAACTTTGCTGTCGGCGGTTGTAGCACCGTAAGCAAGTACACTGTTTGCCAACTGGATACCTTTGTAGCATCTTTGGTAGAAATTGGAAAGATGTCCTTCCGAAGTAGTGAAGGTATAATAAGTCCAAACCACACTTTCTGATTTGCCGTCACCATAAAGATCGGTACCGCCTACAAATAAGTTGGGCTGGTCAGTAAAGATGGGTCTCAAAGATGAGTACATGGCATTAGTCAAACTTTCAAAACCTTCCGCCGTATTGTAGAAGCCGTCGGTCGGTACATCGGAACGGTTGTCTTGTTCCAGGAAATCTGAGCATCCGGTAAAGAGAACCATTGCTCCGGCAACCAAACTATATATTATCTTTTTCATAAATGTTCTGTTTAAGATTGATTAGAATTTCAAATTAACACCAACCTGATAAGTTCTTGAACTAGGACCACCGGCACCATCGCTAATTTCAGCATCTGCCCATTCAGGATCGAAGCCCTTGTAGTCTGTAAATGTAAACGGATTCATAACATTTACATACAGGCGGAGGCTGGATACGTGAATCTTCTTCAACCAGTTCTGTGGGAAGGTATAACCCAAAGTAATGTTCTTAACCTTTACATAAGAATTGTCTACGAAGAAATGAGAAGCATCTGCACCGCTGGTGTTGAACAAAGCACCACCACCGTTACCGTTTGTACTGGTTGGATAAGGCCAGCTACCGTAATGAGTACCTTGCTGGTAAGCTACGGCTGCACTATTGTTCATTACATTGGTTGGAGTACCATCAATAACCTGGAACTTGTCTGGATCGGCAAGAATAGGAGCACCGTCAGGGATGTAAAGATCCATCTTGATATGCTGTGTACCACGTGAACCGTAACCTGTATAAGAACTCATGAACGGAGAATAAACGGTTCCACCTTGGCTAGTATATACGTTTACAGAGAAATCCCAATTCTTGTAAGTCAGGTTGGAAGTGAAGCTACCTGTCCAAGTAGGCGCATTGTGTCCTAAGATGCATCTGTCGGCAGCGTCTACCTTGCCATCGCCTGTCTTGTCCCAATAAACCATTTCACCTTCGTAGAACTTGGTCTTCTGTTTTTCATCTTTAGCGAAAGCCTTGGCTTGTTCGGCTGTACAGATACCCAACATCTTGTAGCCATACACTACATCAATGGGTTGGCCGATAAACCATTTGTTACCTACCAAGTCATTCTTCTCACCGTTCAATTCAACAATCTTGTTGATGTTGCGGGCAAAAGAGAATGAAGTGGTCCAATGCCAATCCTTGTTGCTGATATTGGTTGTGTTCAACTGAATTTCAAAACCTTTATTATTAACCTTACCTACGTTGCTTACGATAGCGCCTGTAGCCGAACCCATTTCGTATGGAGTCTGCATTTCCATCAACAAGTCTTTTGAATCCTTGTTGTAAAGGTCGATACTACCTGTAATGCGGTTCTGCAAGAAGCCGAAGTCGATACCGAAGTTCAATTCAGTAGTCTTTTCCCAAGTCAAAGCAGAGTTACTCATGGCATAACCATAACCGTTGGCTACAGTATTGCCGAAGTTGTAGTAGTACTTTTGGTTGGCCAATGACTGAGTATCGTAAGGACCTACACCTGCATTGTTACCTGTGATACCGAAACTCAAACGTAATTTCAAGTTACTTAACCAATCGCTGGTATTCTTCATCCATTCTTCCTGGTTTACACGCCATGCAACGGCTGCCGATGGGAACATACCCCAACGATTGTCCTTAGCAAACTTGGAAGAACCGTCCCAACGAGATGATAAGGTTACCAAGTATTTATCCTGGTAGCTATAGTTGATACGGGCTACGTATGAAAGCATGGAAATCTTTTCATAGTAACTGGACTGGCTTTCTACGGTACCTGCACCCCAGTTATGCCAAGCAACGTCGAAAGGCATGTTGGTTACCTTAATATAATTACCTTCTTCTTTCTGTTCGTAAACAGAGAACAAAGCCAAAACGTTCAAATTATGATCGCCGAAGCTCTTGATGAAGTTAGCTTGAGTATCCCATGTATAAGAGAATGCTTCGTCGTTTCTGTCTTCTGTCAAGTTGGTTCCTTGATTTCTACGAGCTTCTGTTTCGCCGGTATAGAATTGACCTCTGTGTACTTTTTGATACATAGGAGAGAATGTAGTCTTGAATATCAATTCCTTGATGGGGCTGAATTGCAAATAAGCATTGGCCATTGCATTGTATGTGCGGGTATCGTCCTTGGAGTTTTCACGGTCTACAATGGGGTTGTAAGTCGAAGTCGGACCACCACCGTATGGATAAAGAACTTCATCCTTACCCGGTTGGAGAATGGCTTGGCCTGCCTTGTCGCCTTCCCAATAATGTGCTGCCATTAACGGAGTCATGGCAAAACCGTTGTTTACAGAGTTCTTACTGCCGAACTGCTTGTTGGATGTAGCCAAGTTGGCAGAGAAACCTACACTCAGCTTATCATTGATCTTGTGGTCTACTGCACCTTTCAAGTTCCAACGTTCGTAGTTGTCGTAAAGAATACCTTCTTCATTCTGATAACCCAAACCTACACGGTAAGTAATGTTTTGGCCTGCACCGCTGATGTTGATGAAATGGTTCTGTTGTGAACCGTTACGAGTGATAAGGTCTGTCCAATCGGTATAATTCCCATCCTTATACATTTGTTGTACCACCGGGCTACCGTTACACCATGCCTTGTAATAATTTGAATCAGACATATCCCAAGTAGTCAAACCTGTAGCAGGGTCTTGAGATGCAGTCAAGTAACGGCCGAAACGGAACTTCATGAATTCTTCACCTGTCATGAATTCCGGCATATTGGCTGTTTCTCTGAAACCGTAGTAACCATCATAGCTTACTGTAGCCTTGGATGCATTGGCATCGCCTTTCTTTGTTGTGATCATTACTACACCATTGGTTGCGCGAGAACCATAGATAGCAGTAGAAGAAGCGTCCTTCAAGATGTCCACCTTTTCGATGTCCATCGGGTTCAGGAAATCCATGTTGTCGCAAACTACACCGTCAATTACATACAAAGGAGAAGTTGCATCGCCCATAGAACTCTTACCACGAATCTGGATGCTGAAACCATCGCCTGCACGGCTGGATGATTGAGTAATGTTTACACCGGCAACTTGTCCTTGCAAACTTTCCATCAAAGAAGTGGAACCTTTGGAAGCGATAGTTTCGGATTTGACACTACCTACAGAACCTGTCAAGTCTGATTTCTTTACAACACCGTAACCTACAACCACCACTTCGTCCAAAGTCTTGGTGTCTTCTTCCATTACGATAATGAGATTCTGTCCAGCCTTTACTTCCTGAGTGAGGTAGCCGATGTAAGATGCTACAATGGTAGCATTGCTGGGTACATCGTTGAGGGTAAACTTACCGTCGAAATCGGTGATGGTACCGTTGGTTGTACCTTTAACCAGTACGTTCACACCAATCATCGGTTCACCGGTCTTGTCTTTTACAACACCGGTAGCAGTCTGCGCAAAAGCTACTGCGCAAAGCATACTCAACAATATAGTTGAGACAGCCTTTCTTGCTAAACTTTTTAGATTCATAAATGTGTTTTTAAATAGTAAATAAATTTTAAATATCATCTAAAATGCATTAGAGATACGGTGCAAAAATATACAGATTTTATTACTCTTCCAAACATTTTAACTTTTATATGTTGTAATGAAATTCTATTTATCTGTGAGATCCGTGTAATCCGTGCCCCAAAAAGAAGGTGGATGTGCATTTCGACACATCCACCTTTTTGTTCTCTAAAAAATTATTTCTTCACTACAATCCGGTCGTACTGCGATTCGGCTTTGATTTCGGTATGTTTGGGGGCATCCATCATCTCAATTAAAGCGCGGAGTACCGGACCTTCACCCATCGGGTCGTTCTCTTGGGTAGGACGGTTGTAGTAGAATGTGGGAGAGGGCTTGATGCCAGTACCTACACAGATGGCGGTTACATCACCTTTGTCGGAAATCTTACTAAGCATACCTCTCAATCCTTGTTCGGCGGCATAGATGAAATCTTGTTCCAACCAGCCTCTCTTAACTGCTCTGGCCAATCCGAAGGTGAACATAGCGGTGCCTGTAATTTCTTCGTATGCATCTACTTTGTCCAACAGCTGGTGCCACAATCCATTTTTGCCTTGATAGCGTATCACACCGCTTGCCTGTTTACGAAATAGTTTCAGAACTTCGGCACGCTTAGGATGATTATCGGGCATAACACTCAGCAAGTCTGCCGTTGCCATAAACACCCAACCGTTGGCACGGCTCCAATGAGCCACTCCATGTTCGTCGGTATCGGTGTGGTAGTAGTGGTAGAAGAGGCGCTTTTCTGGGCACCACAAATATTTGTGATACATGATGACCTGATGAGCAGCATCGTCTATATAGCTCATGTCTCCGGTAGCCTGTCCCATACGACACAGGAAGGAAATTGCCATGAAGGCATCGTCGGCCCAAATGGTCTGAATGTGTGGCCAGTATCGGGCAATGGTACCATTGGCCAATCGAGGTTCTGCATAACGGATATGTTCAGCTGTCTGGTCAATGTAAGCCTGAAAAGCATCATGCGGATACTTTTGCTGTAAGGCGATGAGGCTGGCACCCATCGGACCGTTGTCGTCCAATCGCTTGCCGCGGAATATCATGTGCCAGGAATGTTTGCGCACACCGTTCCATCCTTCTTCCTTCATGGCTTGGTCGTACTGTTGGCGGAAGAAATCCAAGTTCCCTTCGTTGAACACAAAGTCCATATTCTTGTGTACATATTCATCGTATTTCTTGTCGCCGGTCTTGTCGGCTAGTTCCATCAAAGCGAGGTGGGTTACTCCGTTAGTGTAATGCCAGTTATTGTACTTGCAGTTCACCTTTACATCCATGTCGAGTGGCATGTCCTTTACTGAAGAGAATGTCTCACCGGTACGGGTGTTCTTAAAATCGTAGGTGGTGGTGGAGAGGATGCGATCTGCAATCATCAACGCAACTTCGCTAGCTTCGAGCTTAGCGTCGAGTGCAGTTCTTTCTTCTGCAGTGGTTTGTGCTGTTTTTGGTGTACAGCCTACAAACAAGGCACAACTTGCAAGTAAGGTGAGGAGGGTGTTTTTCTTCATGAATCTCTCTTTTATATTATAGGTTTTTTTTACTGTTGTGCCATTCTGAGAACTAAAAGAACGAAGAATCTGTATACATCAACGTGGTGCTTACAGATTCTTCGCTTAGCTCAGAATGACATGCATTATAATGAATGTCAAATTCTGATTATTTCGGCAGATTGAAGGCTACAGTCATTTCCTTCATTTGCTCTTGACTCATACCGTCGGGTTCGAAGCCCATATTCTTGGCAGCGATGTAAATTTGAGCTGATTTATTCAATACGTCGATTTGGTCGAATGCAGCCATTACATCGTTTTCAACGGCAAATACACCGTGCTTTTCCCAGAATACTACATCATAGTCGGCCAATTCTGCGATAGTAGCTTCGGCCAATTCTACAGAGCTGGGAAGCTGGTAAGGAATCATACCCAAACCGCGTGGGCAGAAAGCTTTGGTTTCGGGAATCATACTCCATAACAAGTTCGTTGCTACATCTTTTTCCATGTATTTCTTGTTGTGTGAAAGAGCAACCAATTCAATCGGGTGAGTATGTACGGATGCCTTATAGGTAGAACCCTTGCCAATGAGGTAATTGTGTACGCTCAAATGTGAGGGAAGCTCGGAAGTGGGCTTTACCGGATTGTCGGCGATGATAACATAGCTGGCACAATCGTCGAGGATACGGATAATGGAACCGTTGTCCATCGGCCAACGGGCCAAATCACGCATACGCATGTTGGTACCTTTGCAGTAAAAATAACATCCTTTCAGGTTAGGAAGGGTTACGCCGATAGGCATTACATCACTGATGGCTGGCATAGCCTTTATTTCATCGTCTACATATTCGGTTATGTTGACGGTAATGTTACCACCATTGCGTTCAGCCCAGCCTTTTTGCCACAAGTATCCGGCCACTTCGGCCACTTTGTATACTTCCTTGTAAAGTTCTGGACGGTTTTCTAATATCGATTTCATATTTCTTTATGATTCTATAAGTTATTGAAATTTAATAATTGTCGCCGTAGCGTTCGCGAGTAATCTGTTCGAGTGATTTTCCTCGTGTATTCGGACATCCGATTGCACCTACTATCAACGAAGTAAGCAAAAGGGCTATCATACAATAGGCTGCGATTGTAAATCCTTCGCCGTTTTCGCCATAGATAAAGGTGAATATCAATCCCCAAGCTGCCGACAGACCGCGTACAATGAAGAACATAAGCCCCTGAGCACCGGCGCGGTACTTGGCAGGGAACAGTTCGCTACCCCAAAGGGCGTAGAATATTTGTACGGCAAGTCCGCTTTGGATACCCCAAAGGATGGCAAACAACCAAAGACCTGCCTTACCATTGACACCGATAGTGACGATAACCAACCAAGCGGAAATTGCTACCAAAAGTCCTAAAACGTATACAAATCTGTGACTAACCTTATCAATGAAGTATGATAAGATAAAGGTTACACCGACAATGATGGCCCACTGGATACAGTTCATCCAATTGGCTTCCTCGTTTGAAACACCACCTGCTGTTTCGTAGATATGCGGTTGGAAGAAGCCCATAACCGAAGCCACAAGATTCCATGTGAGATAAATGACAGCGAGGAAGATAACGGTACGTACGGCAACCTTATTGGTAAACAGTACTTTGATGTTGTCGAGCAAGCCCGGCTGTTTTTGATTGGAAGCCTTCTGGGCTGTAAACTCTGCACTTTCCTGTAATCCGCGCTGCAAACACCAAGCTATAAATGCCACGATGAACAGTGTGAGGAAAACGATGCGCGATGAGAAGGCGTTGACTGCTTCTTGAGTCATGTCGGCACCACCGAATATATGGGCAATGGATTCCACCCATCCGAAGAGATAACCGCCGGGAGCAAAAAGCATACCAAACAAGAGGATGCACATAGGTCCGAAGCCCCATGACATCTGTGAGATACAAATGTTACGACCACGGTTGTTGACTTCCGATGACTCAGAGATATATGTCCATGAAGCCGGTACACCAGCACCTACGGAGATACCTGTAATGAGGAATCCGGCCAACAGCATAGGGAAATTGACTGAGAACATAACCAATAGCACACCTACCATATAAACCAACAGGTTATAGGTAAAGATAAACTTACGGCCATATTTGTCGGCTAGGAAACCACCGATTATGGAACCGATGGCAGCACCCAGACAGTTGGCACTTATAAAATTGAGCCAACCCAAATGTATTTCGGTAAGTCCGAGATATTGTTGCCATAGTGTCAGACCTGAAGCTCCCGCCACAATGGCGCCGGCATCCAAATAATTGGTGAGAGAAACCGCAATGGTACTCTTTAAACTATTATCTTGACTTGACATAATTCTTTTATTTATTCAAGTTTTTATCTTTTGGAAGTAACTTCCGCAACATATTTCTCAATTTCAGCAATGAATGCATCGCCTACAGGTACGTTGTTCATTACGCAGAACATATCGTAAACTGCCTGCCATGGCATAGCTTTCTGTTCTTCTACGAGAGCGAGCACTTTGTAACCTTCACCTGCCAATTCGTACTTGCTGATCAAATCTCTAGGTTCGAGCAATGCGCGGAGCATACACTTCTGAGCGGCACGTGAACCGATAACGTATGCACCCAAACGGTTGATAGAACCATCGAAGAAATCAAGACCATAGTGAACACGGTCGAGTGCGTTGGCACGTACGATTTCGAAGAAAAGTTCTTGAGTAGGATCGTCCATGATAGTTACGTGGTCAGAGTCCCAACGAACCGGGCGAGATACGTGGAGCATCAATTCCTTGATAAACGGAAGTACAGCGCTTACCTTGTCGGCCGGAGATTCTGTCGGATGATAGTGACCTGTGTCGATAGTCAAAAGTTTGTTGTTCTGAGCTGCATATGCTGTATAGAAATCGTGCGAACCTACAGTGAAGCTTTCCAACCCAATTCCGAAAACCTTACCTTCGATGCAGTCTTTCATCATTGGTTGTTCCTTTTCGAAAATTTCATCGAGCGACTGCTTCAATAAATTACGGTAAAGTGCATGGTTTACACTTACGTCCTTGCAACCATCGTGTACCCAAAGGTTCATGATACAAGGGTCACCTTGTGCTTCACCCATGGCATTGGCGATGTCACGACAACGCTTGGTATGTTCAATCCAGAACTTGCGGATACCTTCGTCTGGATTTGATAAAGAGAGGCTTCCGCTCTTCGGGTGTGAGAAAGAAGATGAGTTGAAGTCGAGCAGTGTATTGTTATCTTTTGCCCAGTCAATCCAAGATTGGAAATGTTCTACAGTCACTTCATCACGGTCTACTACCTTACCCTTGAAGTCACCATATATTTCGTGCAAATTCAGACGGTGTTCACCTGGAATGAGCGACTTAGCCTTGAGTACATCGGCACGGACTTCATCGATGTTGCGAGCTGCACCGGGGAAATCGCCGGTAGATTGGATACCTCCTGACATGGAACCGGCCTGCACTTCAAAACCTTTCACGTCATCGGCTTGCCAACAATGCATACTCAAATGGAAGTCTTGCAATTGTTTCAATACCTTATCTGTATCAACACCTATTTCGGCATAACGCTCTTTGGCAATTTCGTAAGCTTTCTTAATCAATTCTTCTTTCATGATAATTTGTCTTTTATAGTTTAAAATTTATAATTTAAATGTCTTCTCTATATACGCTCAAATACTTCTGGTAAGCTTCTTCCCATGCTTCCGGTTGTTCGGGTGTGAACGAAACGGTTTCAATGGAGGTGCTGATGAGACGACGCATTTCAGCAATATCTTTCACTAGCCCATTAGCCTTGGCTTGCAGCATGATGTTACCGATAGCAGTACCTTCACTAGGTCCGGCTGTAACTGGAACACCTACGGCATTACAAGTGAATTGGTTCAAATGATTATTTTTGGAACCTCCTCCTATGATGTGTAATTTTTCGATAGGGAATGGAGCCATTTTTTGCAAATAGGCGAAAATCTGCTTGTAACGGAGAGCCAGACTGTCGAATATACAGCGAGTAAGTTCTCCGTAAGTCTCGGGTACGGGTTGGTTGGTCTCCTTACAATAGTGTTGGATGGCCTCAATCATCGAGGTAGGGTTGGCGAAACAGGGAGCGTCCGGGTTGATGAGGCTACGGAAAGCTGGTACAGCCATAGCAGCTTCTATCAGTTCGGGATAGGAATAGCTTTGGGTTGCGTCCCATTCTTTACGGCAGCGTTCCAACAACCACATGCCGCAAATATTTTTCAGGAAGCGAGTTGTACCTTCCACACCACCTTCATTGGTGAAGTTCAAGGCATAGCTCTCTTCATTGATGATAGCATCTTGCACTTCGATACCCATCAGACTCCAGGTTCCTGAGCTCAAGTAAGCGAACTTTTCGTTTTGTGCCGGTACGGCTGCTACTGCCGATGCGGTATCGTGACCAGCTACGGCTATGACGGGTACGGCTCCCAATCCGGTTATTTTCTGTACTTCTTCGGTCAGTGTACCAATCGGCTCACCTGGGAATACGAAACGTCCCCATTGTTCTTCCTTCACGTCTACTACATCGAGCAGTTCCTTTTCAAACTTCTTGGTGCGCGGATTCAGGATTTGCGAAGTAGAAGCGATGGTATATTCGGTAACCATCTTGCCGGTGAGCATGTAGCTCAAGGCATCGGGCACGAACAAAATTTTGTCGGCAGCTTCGAGTGCAGAACAATGGTTGCGCTTGAGGGTAGCTAACTGGAAAAGTGAATTGAAATTCATGAACTGGATGCCGGTAATATCGTACACTTTTTCCTTGGGAATATGTGTGAAGTATTCTTCCATAGCACCTACGGTGTGTGGGTCGCGGTAACAATATGGGTTACGGAGTAATCCTCCGTCCTTACCAATGAAGACAAAGTCTACCCCCCAAGTGTCGATACCGATGGATTGGATGGCGATGCCTTCTTTGGCTACAACTTTCAGTCCCTTGATGATTTCATTGTACAAGGCATAAATATCCCAGTAAAAATGTCCACCTGTTTCAATGATATGATTGGGGAAACGAGTTAATTCTTTTAGTTCCATCTTACCTTCTCCAAGGCTTCCCAAGATGGTACGTCCGCTAGTCGCGCCTAAATCGACGGCGAAAAAATGTGTGTATTCCATACCAATTTAATATTTAAAGGAATTTGTTTGAACAAAAGTACGCCTTTTTATCTATAATACCTTGTATTTTTCTGTTTTTTTTGCTGTAAAATTGTACACGGGTGCTGAAAAACATGCGAAAAGAGCGGAGATTTTGTCCGAAAATCACGATTTATTAGCCTGAAAGAGCGAAAATACGTACCAATGTACGCAAATTAAACAAAAGAAGCTTATAGAAAAGTAAAGGTGGAAAGAGCCTCCGATGAAGGCGAGCTTAAAAAGATCTTGGAAGAATGGACGGCTGAGGACGTTGATGGGATGGAGCTTCCGGCTACTGGACCGAGAGCTTAGCATTATGTTATAGCTCGCAAGAACGATCATAGGTGAAAGGCCTATTATCGACCTTCGATAGGCCTTTCGTACTATAACGATATGCCAATAGTTGGCAAGTGAAAGGCGTATCGTGTTTCAGGAAAAGGAATTTCTCCAAAAAAAACGATTCTTCTGCAAAAATATTCTTGTAAACTGTATGATTATTCCGAGATAAGTCGTAATTTTGCGCCCGAATTGGAATAATTATACATGTATGAAGAGTAAGAATAATAGGCTTGACACCATCAAGATGATTATATCGAGCAAGGAGATTGGTAGTCAGGACGAATTGTTGCAGGAATTGGTGAAGGAGGGCTTCCGCTTGACGCAAGCTACTTTATCGCGTGATTTGAAACAGCTAAAAGTGGCGAAGGCGGCCAGCATGAACGGTAACTATGTATATGTGTTGCCCAACAATACGATGTACAAACGTATGACTGAACAGCATTCTGCTTCGGAAATGATGATGTACAACGGTTTTGTTTCCATTGATTTCTCGTTGAATTTGGCTGTAGTGAAAACGCGTCCTGGTTATGCCAGTCGTTTGGCTTACGATATCGATATGCATAATTGTTACGAAATACTGGGTACTATAGCGGGCGACGATACCATATTGCTCGTTATCCGTGAAGGCTGTACGCATGCTGATGTGAGGAAGGCCTTGTCTGATATCATACCGAATATATAATAAAAGAATAAATAAAAATGGAGACCAAACAAATAGATGTGATGGTGGCCGATGCCTCACATGAAGTTTATGTCGATAAGATTCTGGATACCATTAAGGAAGCAGCTAAAGTACGCGGTACCGGGATTGCCGAACGTACACATGAATATGTTGCAACTAAGATGAAGGAAGGTAAAGCAATCATTGCTTTGTGTGGAGAAGAACTTGCTGGATTTACCTACATTGAATCATGGGGTAATAAACAATATGTGGCAACTTCGGGTTTGATTGTACATCCTGATTATCGTGGATTGGGATTGGCTAAGCGTATAAAGACAGCTTCATTCCGTTTGGCACGTCTTCGCTGGCCAAATGCTAAAATATTCAGTCTGACCAGTGGAGCAGCGGTGATGAAGATGAATACAGAATTGGGTTATGTTCCCGTAACTTTCAATGAATTAACAGATGATGCAGCATTCTGGAAAGGTTGTGAAGGTTGTACTAACCATGAAATACTTGTGGCAAAAGAACGTAAGTTTTGCATTTGTACAGCGATGCTTTATGACCCGGCTCTGCATGAAGAGGATAGAATTTGAGTATAAAGAAAAAACGATATAATAATGGAAGAAAAGAAAAAGAAGGTAGTAGTTGCCTATAGTGGTGGTTTGGATACATCTTACACCGTGATGTATTTGGCAAAAGAAAAAGGTTATGAAGTGTATGCCGCTTGTGCCAATACAGGAGGTTTCAGTCCTGAACAGTTAAAGACTAATGAAGAAAACGCTTATAAATTGGGCGCTGTAAAATATGTAACACTCGATGTAACTCAGGAATATTATGAAAAAAGCTTGAAATACATGGTGTATGGTAATGTGCTTCGTAACGGTACATATCCTATTTCGGTAAGTTCTGAACGTATTTTCCAAGCATTAGCCATTGCCCGTTATGCCAATGAAATAGGAGCCGATGCCATTGCTCATGGTTCTACCGGTGCGGGTAACGACCAGATTCGTTTCGACATGACTTTCTTGGTACTTGCTCCCGGTGTAGAAATCATTACCTTGACTCGCGATAAGGCACTCAGCCGTCAAGAAGAAATTGATTACTTGAATGCCAATGGCTTCTCTGCCGATTTTACTAAACTGAAGTATTCGTATAACGTAGGAATTTGGGGTACATCTATCTGTGGTGGTGAAATCTTAGATTCAGCACAAGGATTGCCCGAAACCGCTTACTTGAAGCATTGTACTAAGGAAGGCAGTGAATTGCTTCGCCTGACTTTCGAAAAGGGAGAGTTGAAGGCTGTGAACGACGAACGTATTGATGATCCCATCAAGGCTATCCAAAAGGTGGAAGAAATCGGTGCGGCATACGGCATCGGTCGTGATATGCATGTAGGCGATACCATTATCGGTATCAAAGGACGTGTTGGCTTCGAAGCTGCAGCTCCGATGTTGATTATCGGTGCTCACCGTTTCTTGGAAAAATATACACTGAGTAAGTGGCAACAATATTGGAAAGACCAGGTGGCCAATTGGTATGGAATGTTCCTTCACGAAAGTCAGTACTTGGAACCGGTTATGCGCGATATCGAAGCCATGTTGCAGGAAAGCCAACGTAATGTAAACGGTACGGCTATCCTTGAGCTTCGTCCTTTGTCGTTCTCTACTGTAGGTGTGGAATCCAAAGATGATTTGGTAAAGAACAAGTTCGGTGAATATGGTGAAATGCAGAAGGGTTGGACTGCAGAAGATGCCAAGGGTTTCATTAAAGTGACATCAACTGCTCTTCGTGCTTACTATGCTAATCATAAGGACGAAAAAGAAAACATCTGATTATGATTAAAGTAGGAATTATAGGTGGTGCTGGATATACAGCAGGTGAATTGCTTCGCCTGCTTATCAATCATCCTGAAGTGGAGATAGGATTTGTAAACAGTAGTAGTAACGCCGGAAATAAGATAACCGATGTGCATGAAGGACTATACGGTGAGACCGATTTGGTTTTTACCGACGAACTTCCGTTGGACGAGATTGATGTACTCTTCTTCTGTACCGCCCATGGTGATACCAAGAAGTTCATGGAAAGTCATAACCTTCCTGAAGAACTGAAGATTATCGATTTGAGCATGGATTATCGCATCAAGAGTGACGATCATGACTTTGTATATGGATTGCCGGAACTGAATCGACGTACTATCTGTCATAGTAAGCATGTAGCGAATCCCGGTTGTTTCGCAACCTGTATTCAATTGGGCTTATTGCCATTGGCAAAGAACTTGTTACTGAATGACGATGTGATGGTCAATGCCATTACTGGAAGTACCGGTGCCGGTGTAAAGCCGGGAGCAACCTCGCATTTCAGTTGGCGTAACAATAACATGAGTATTTATAAACCATTTACTCATCAGCATGTACCCGAAATCAAACAGTCATTGAAACAATTGCAGAACAGTTTCGACTCTGAAATCGATTTTATTCCTTATCGTGGTGACTTTGCTCGTGGAATCTTCGCAACTCTTGTGGTGAAGTGCAAGGTAGAACTTGATGAAATAGTACGGATGTACGAAGAATATTATGCCAAGGATTCGTTCGTACACATTGTAGAGAAGAATATCGATTTGAAGCAGGTTGTGAATACGAACAAGTGTCTTATACATTTGGAAAAACATGGCGACAAACTATTGATTATTTCATGTGTGGACAATTTGTTGAAGGGGGCCAGTGGTCAGGCTGTTCATAACATGAATCTGATGTTTAATTTGGAAGAAACGGTAGGTCTGCGTTTGAAACCAAGTGCATTTTAAAAGAAAAGATTATGAAATTATACGACGTATATCCATTATTCGATATAAACATAGTAAAAGGACAGGGATGTCGCGTTTGGGATGATAATGGTGATGAATATCTCGACCTTTATGGTGGTCATGCCGTGATTTCTATCGGTCATGCCCATCCGCACTATGTAGAGATGATAAGTAATCAGGTTGCACAGTTGGGATTTTATTCCAACTCCGTTATTAATACTTTACAGCAAGACGTAGCCAATCGTTTGGGTGAACTTTCCGGCTATGACGATTATCAGTTCTTTCTGATAAACAGCGGTGCTGAAGCGAATGAGAATGCTTTGAAGCTTGCTTCGTTCTACAACGGGCGTACCCGTGTTTTGGTGCAGGAAAAAGCGTTTCATGGTCGTACATCGCTGGCTGTGGAAGCTACCCATAATCCCAAAATCATTGCACCGATCAATGCCAACGGTCATGTGACTTATTTGCCGATGAACGATCTCCCTGCATGGGAAGCAGAATTGGTGAAAGGCGATGTGTGTGCCGTGATGATTGAATGTATTCAGGGCGTAGGTGGTATTCGTTTGGTAACTCCGGAGTTCATGCAGGGTTTGCGTGAATTGTGCGACAAATACAATACAGTGCTTATCTGTGATGAAATTCAGTGTGGTTACGGTCGTAGCGGAAAGTTTTTTGCACACCAACATGCCGGTATTCGTCCTGATATTATTACTGTGGCTAAGGGAATAGGTAACGGCTTCCCGATGGGAGGGGTTATCATCGGTCCGAAGTTTGTTCCGGTGTATGGTCAGTTGGGTACTACATTCGGTGGCAATCATTTAGCTTGTGCTGCTGCCATTGCCGTACTTGATGTGATGAAGCAGGATGCTTTGGTGGATAATGCCGCCAAGGTGGGTGCTTATTTGATGGAAGAGTTGCAAAAATTGCCACAAATAAAAGAAGTGCGTGGGCAGGGACTGATGATTGGTATGGAATTTGATGAACCGGTCAAGGATATCCGTCGTAAGTTGCTTTTCGAACAGAAAGTTTTTACCGGTGTAAGTGGTACAAATGTGATTCGTCTGTTGCCTCCGTTATCTTTGAGTATGGCAGAGGCTAATGAATTCTTGGAACGTTTTAAGAAGGTAATTTGAACAGAATCATGAAAGTTGCAATCATAGGTGGAGGAAATATGGGTGGAGCTATCGCCTGTGGCTTGGCGAAAGGTTCCATTGTAAAGACTGAAGACATTACAGTGAGTGACCCTTCCCAAAAGATTTTGGATACCTTGAAAGCGGAATATCCAGCCATACGGGTGACAAGCGACAATAACACCGCTATTGCAGATGCTCACATTGTTTTGCTTGCAGTAAAGCCTTGGCTGGTAGAAAAAGTACTTCCGTCATTGAAAATGGAAAAAAGCCGTCAAATACTCATTTCCATTGCTGCGGGTGTTACATTTGAACAGCTCATTCAATGGACGCCTTCGGGTATGACCATCTTCCGCCTGATGCCTAATACCGGTATCGCTCACTTGGAGAGCATGACCATTGTATGTAGTCACAACGCATCCAAAGAACAGGAACAGCAGGTTCTTGACATATTTAATGAAATGGGACTTGCTATGCTGATGCCCGAGCAGAGTATGCCAGCAGTAACAGCTCTTGCTTCTTGTGGTATTGCGTACGCATTGAAGTATATTCAGGCGGCCATGCAGGCTGGCGTCGAACTGGGTTTGTATCCAAAGGATGCGCAGAAAATGGTGGCCCAATCGGTAAAAGGAGCGGCAGCTCTTCTTTTGAACGATGATACCCACCCTTCAATAGAAATTGATAAAGTGTGTACTCCCGGAGGGGTGACTATCAAGGGAGTCAATGAATTGGAGCATGAAGGATTTTCGTCGGCCGTCATCAAAGCGATGAAGGCGAGTTGCGTGAAGTGACCGGTAGAGATAGATAAAAACATAAGGAATAATCTGTATGTGTAATTTTATACAGATTATTCCTTTTTGTATATAAAAAGTTTCGATTAGTAAACATTGGATGGAAAGTTATGGAAAAATGTTTGTTTTTCGTCGATATTCATTATCTTTGCCCATTATTTAAAATGGAATGTTATGAATGAACAGATAAAACAGATAGCCGAACGTTTGCGCGGATTACGCGATGTGCTCGACCTGAATCCTGAAGACATGGCGGAAGCTTGTGGTATGAGTGTGGAAAAATACCTTGATATGGAAAGTGGGGATAAGGATATTTCGGTTAGTGCTCTTCAGCAGATAGCCCGTAAATACGAAGTTTCCTTGGATGTACTGATGTTCGGTGAAGAACCGAAAATGAGTTCGTATTTCCTTACTCGTAAAGGAGCCGGTGTATCAGTAGAACGTTCCAAAGCTTATAAATATGAAGCACTAGCTTCGGGTTTCCGTCGTCGTAAGGCTG
>JAEIGA010005935.1_pt1 | contig 18580 bp, 11 predicted proteins | sample 9270691 | NCBI WGS metagenome assembly JAEIGA01 (sample SAMN17057246, study PRJNA624740) | gut metagenome | biome: biome; isolation source: fecal sample | host: Bos grunniens | place: China: Xizang | collected 2019
AGTTCCAGAACTTCGTTCTCGAGCTCGAGTGGAAGGTTTCAAAGGGTGGTAACTCCGGTATCTTCTACCTTGCTAAGGAGACTGCTGTAAGAAAGGAGGATGGCTCGCTCAAATATCAGCCAATCTATATTTCAGCTCCTGAGTACCAGGTTCTTGACAACGCAAATCATCCAGATGCAATGCTTGGCAAGGCAGGTAACCGTCAGTCAGCTTCACTTTATGATATGATTCCTGCAGTTCCTCAGAATCAGAAGCCTTTCGGCGAGTGGAACAAGGCAAGAATCATGGTTTACAAGGGAACAGTTGTTCACAGCCAGAACGACGAGAATGTTGTCGAGTATCATTTGTGGACTCCACAGTGGACTGATATGCTTCAGGCAAGCAAGTTCAGCGCAGAGAAGTGGCCAATCGGTTTCGAGCTTCTTAACAACTGCGGTGGCGAGGAGCGTAAGGGATATATCGGTATCCAGGATCATGGTGACGATGTGTGGTATCGCAATATCAGAATCAAGGTAATGGAGTAATCGATTATGAGAAAACTAGTCGTATTATTTATAGCAGCTTGCGGAATGATTTCCGCAGGCTGTTGTCAGAATGAGGCGGCTCCTAAGAAAGATATGGCCGTTCAGTTGTATTCTGCACGTGACCTCATCGGTTCTCCTGAGCTCTATGCTCAGAACCATGTTGAGGTGCTCAAGGCAATTGCTGAAATGGGTTATACAGGTGTCGAGGCTGCAAACTTCAAGAATGGCCTTTTCTACGGTGTCACTCCTGAGCAGTTCAAGGCTGATGTAGAGGCTGCCGGAATGGAGGTGGTTGCATCGCACACTAACAGAAAGCTTTCCGCTGAGGAACTCGCTTCAGGCGACCTTACCGAGGCTCTTGCATGGTGGGATGAGGCTCTTCCTGCTCACAAGGCTGCTGGTATGCGTTATGTAGTATGTCCTTCTATGACAATTCCTGAGACTCTTGCAGGTCTTAAGGTAACTTGCGATTACTTCAATGAGATTGGCCGCAAGTGCAAGGAGGCGGGAATGTCATTCGGCTTCCATAATCACGCTCGTGAGTTCAAGAAGATTGAGGATGTTGTGATTATGGATTACATGCTTCAGAATACTGATCCTGAGCTCGTGTTCTTCCAGATGGACGTTTACTGGGCGGTTTATGGTAATGCAAGCCCTGCCGAGTACTTCAACAAGTATCCGGACCGTTGGAAGGTTCTCCACATCAAGGACAAGAAGGAGATCGGTCAGAGCGGAATGGTAGGCTTTGATGCTGTCTTTGCTAATGCAGAGCCTGCGGGAATGGTTGAGTTTGTTGTAGAGGTTGAGGGTTGCCGCAACGAGACTGCCCTCGATGGCCTTCGCGTAAGTGCAGACTACATCCTCAACGCGCCATTCATCGCTTCTACTTACAAGAAGTAATTACGTCATTGCCGGTTTGATCGGCAATCTTTAATAAAATGATCTCCACCTGCACGTTTTCAAGCAGGTGGAGATCAAATCATAGATAGATCCCTATTATGTCAGCGCTACATTCTGTCGAGCTGGTCAAGGGCGAAGGTGTAGGCTCCGACTGAGATGGCCTTGCTGGCTCCCATCTTGGAAATCGCTACTCCGATGCGCTTCTGAGGATCGTAGGTGACTGTCTTGTCACTTCCATAGATCTTAAGTTCTCTCTGGTCTCCGCGTGCGAACTCTGCAAATTCCTCCTCATTGTCGAGGTCATAGACTTTCATCTGAACTCTGTTGAGCTCCTCACCTGTGATTGTCTGCATCTTCCCACGAAGCTCTGCAAGAAGGGATGGCATGATATATTTGCGAGCAGCTGTGATACCGCCGCCAATGACGATAAGACCGTCTGTCAGGGTCACTGCTGTAGCCATTGCATCTCCGGCAACCTCTCCCATCTCTGCAAAAGCCTTCTTGGCAGCCTCAGCATCTCCCGGAATCTTGCCTTCAGCGATATCATAGATGTCCTTTGGCTCGAACTTGTGTTCTGCATCTCCGGAGAACTCTGCATACACTCTCTTGACAGCACGGACAGCAACGCCGTCCTCTACGATTACACCATTATATTTCTTGTGCTTGAGGCAGAAGGTCTCGACGCATGAATTGTCGCCTCTGTTGAGCTCGCCGTTTACGATCACTCCCACTCCGAATCCTGTTCCGAAAGTGTAGCCTACCATATTCTTATATCTCTTTGCGCTTCCAAATGCCTCAAGCTTGGCATTTACCTCCGGAAGGGTTCCGCCGAGTGCCTCACCATAAGCGAAGAGGTCTCCATCGTTATTGATGAATACAGGTACTCCAAACTTTTCCTGGAGGAATGGTCCGAGGGCAACGCCTTCTCTGAACGAAGGGAAGTTTGGAAGATAGCCTCCGATGATTCCGTTAGGATAGTCGGCAGGGCCGGGGAAGGCGAAGCTGATTGCAACCGGCTTGTCGGAAAGCTTTTCAATTACAGCCTCAAAACCCTGTACCATTGTGCCGAGGCAGAGGTCGAGATCCTGTGAGTTGGATGGAAGTGTAATAGGTTCCACTATATATTCGCCACCTTTCATTGCGCCGAATACCATATTTGTACCGCCTGCATCAAGAGTGAGTACGATACGTGAATCAGTTCTGAAGTTTGCCATTGTTATGTGTTATTAATATTCTGCTAATATAATTATTTTGTCTTTAATTCCAGTCTTGCTCCCTTGATCAGATCATCATGTCTGATGAAAAGCAAGTCTCTGCCATCTGAATCATCAGCTTTGATCCTGATCTTTCTGCCGTTTTCAAGGTTGATGACTGCATCTTTGAAAAGAGGGGCGCCGGTTGCATATTCTCCGGATCCGGGGCAGACCGGATAGAATCCCAAGGCGGAGAATACATACCAGGCAGATGTCTGACCGTTATCCTCATCACCGCAGTAACCGTCAGGAGATGAACTGTAGAGTCTGTTCATAACCTCCTTCACCCATTTGCGGGTCTTCTGTGGCTCTCCGGCCCAATTGTAGAGATAAATCATATGCTGGGCAGGCTGGTTGCCATGAGCATAGTTTCCCATGTTTGCAACCTGCATTTCAGTAATTTCATGTATTCTGTAGCCGTAGTAGCTGTCGTCATATATTGGCGGAACCACGAATACGGAATCAAGCATCTGCACGAACTCTTCGCGTCCTCCCATTGCTTCCATCAGACCTTCGACGTCGTGGAAGACAGACCATGTATAATGCCACGCATTTCCCTCTGTAAAAGCGCCGCCCCATTTGTACGGACTGAACGGTTCCTGAAAACTTCCGTCAGCCTTTCTGCCTCTCATAAGGTTGTGGGTAGGGTCGAATACATTCTTCCAGTTGCCTGACCTCTTCTCCCATTTGTCAAGCTCCTCCTGGGGTCTTCCCATCTTCTTTGCCATCTGGAGAATACACCAGTCGTTGTAGGCATATTCAAGGGTGCGGGCAACATTCTCATGGATTCCGCAGTCATACGGAATATATCCTATGGAATTATAGTATTCATGTCCCAGTCTGCCGGAAGAATTGGCTTCGGGGTGTACATTCTCGGTGCCGTGCACTATGCAGTCATACAGGTCCTGCCAATCCTCCTCAGGAGTGATTCCCTTAAGAATTGCGTCTGCCACAACTGATGCCGAGTTGTTTCCTACCATGCATCCTCTGTGTCCCGGACTTGCCCATTCCGGAAGAAAATCGTTTTCTCTGGCTATGTTGGCAAGGCCCTGCTGGATTTCTCTGTTCACTGACGGATATACAAGGTTCAGCAGTGGGAACAATGCTCTGAATGTGTCCCAGAAACCGGTATCCGTGTAAAGATAACCATCGCAGACCTGCCCGTTGTACGGACTGTAGTGGTATGGCCTGCCATCGGCATTGATTTCATAGAACTTGCGTGGGAAGAGGGTGGACCTGTACAGGCATGAATAGAAAGTGCGATACTGTTCCTCGCTTCCTCCGCTTACCTGAATGCGGCTGAGGACGTCATTCCATCTGTCTTTGGCCTCATCCCTGACCTGCTCGAAACTCTTGTCGCCGATTTCCTCGAGATTGCGCCATGCCTGCTCCAGAGAGATGAATGAAGATGCAGTCCGGACATTCACCCTTTCTCCTCGCTGAGTTCTGAATCCGACAGCGGCGAGTGCATGGTCACCCTCGAATTCGAGAGCTTCTCCAAGCCCTCTGGCAGGAGAATCATATACCATTATGTTTTCAAGCGTCTTGTCGAACTGGACTACGAACCAGTTCTTGAAATTGTCCGGAACTCCTCCGCAGTTTCGAGTGGTATATCCGATCACAGCCTTTTTTTCAGGAATTACCTTGATATATGAACCTTGGTTGCAGGCATCTATGATGATACCTCCGTTTTCAGCAGCCGGAAACGTGAAGACGAACGATGCGGCCCTGTCAGTAGGGGAGAGCTCCACATTGATGTCATGGTCTGCAAGATAGACCTGATAGCAGTATGGCTTTGCAGTTTCGCTCTTGTGTGAAAACCAGCTTGAACGGCCGTCCTGATCCACTCTGTCCACTTCTCTGACCGGCATGATGGAGAACTGCCCATAGTCATTGATCCATGGCGATGGCTGGTGAGTCTGCTTGAATCCTCTGATTCTGTGGGCATCATACCTGTAAGCCCATCCATCTCCCATCCTTCCTGTCACAGGAGTCCAGAAATTCATTCCCCAAGGAGTTGCAGTGGCGGGATAAGTATTACCTGTCGAGAAGGAATGCTCCGAAAGCGTACCCACCAAAGTAGATACATATTCCTCAGGATTTTCTACAAATTCCGCTTTGTGTCCGCAGCACCCTGCAATCATCAGAGCGGATATCAATATTATATTCAGTCTTTTCATACTAGTACCAAAGAGTCTTCTGCGGTCCCATCTTCAGGATAATTGTCCCGCCGTTTGCCAGATCCTTATGCTCGATATATCCCTTGTCGCAGTCCTTGCCGTTAAGTGTCACGCTCTGGATATACCTGTTTTCGTCGCTGTTGTTCTCCACCAGGATGGTGAAAGTGCCTTTCTCTGTACTGATCTCAGCCTTGTCAATGAGAGGACTGCCGAACCAGTAGCGTCCAGAGCCAGGCTCTACCTGATAGAATCCCATGGCAGAGAGAATGTACCATGCAGACATCTGACCTACGTCCTCGTTTCCGGACAGTCCGTCAGGAGCGGCAGAGTACAGGGTCTTGGATACTTCTCTTACCTTGTCTGCAGTCTTCCAAGGCTCGTTGAGCATGGAGTACATATAGATGATATGATGGCTTGGTTCGTTACCGTGGGCATACTGTCCGATGAGTCCGGAAATGTCCGGTGAACTGTCTTCACCTTCAGGAACAGAAGGCAATGTGAAGAGAGAATCCAGTTTGCCGATCAGTTCATCCTTGCTTCCGAAGCATTTCGCCAGGCCTTCGACATCGTGTGGCACAAGCCAGGTGTACTGCCATCCGTTACCCTCGCAGTAGTCGTCATCGCGGTGTACCGAGCGGAACGGGTTATATTCCTTTCTGAACTCTCCCGTGCTGTACTTGCCTCTGATGAAGCGCAGCTCGGGATCGAAGAGGTGAGTGTACGACTTGCTTCGTTCAGTGAAATATTCATATGCCTGCTCATACTCCTTTTCGCCTGTAGTCCGGGCTAGTTTCTGTGCGGCAAGTGCCATGGAGCCATCTGCAAGGGCATATTCAAGATCGTAAGCTACAGACTCCTTGAACATGTCGCAAGGAATATATCCATATTTCATCCTCAGATCCTGACCCCTGTCTGGTCTCATAGCTGATACCTTCATCGCCTCGAACGCCCTCTTCTGATCAATGCCCGGGAGGTCTTTGACGATGGCGTCCGCAATAGGAATGATGCCCGGGTTGCCCACCATGCAGTTTGTCTCGCAGCCGTGAAGATGCCACACCGGAAGCTTGCCCTGCTCGTCGCAGATTGCAAGCATTGTCTGAAGCATGTCTGTATATCTTTCCATCTGGAATATGCTGTACAGAGGCATTGCGGCTCTGTAGGTGTCCCAAAGTGAATATGTCGTGTGGGTCTTGTATCCGGGATTGTCATGGACTTCTCCGTCCGCTCCGCGATAGCTTCCGTCGCAGTCGCAGAATTCGGAAGGGGCGATCATGGTGTGGTAGAGTGCAGTGTAGAAAATCTTCCTTACATTCTCGTCTGCAGTCTCGATCTTTATTCGGGAGAGTTCCTTGTTCCAAAGTTCCTGAGCCTTCTCTACAGTTCCCTCAAAGTCCCATTCCGGAATCTCGGATGCCATGTTGGCCTGAGCACCTTCCATGCTGGCAGGTGATATTCCCACCTTCATCATGATCTGCTCTCCCTCTGTTGTCTGGAAGTCTGCACGAGCGTAAATGTTCATCTTCTTGTACTCGTCTTCCCAGATCTTCTTGTCCTTCTGTATCACCTCAATGTTCTGGAACGGCTTGGAGAACTCCGCATAGAAGAAAACCTTCTGATTGTCCGCCCATCCGCGAGAGAACCTGTAGCCTCTGACGGCGTTTTCTCCGCAGGCCTCGATATGTGTGTCCATAGGTCTGTCCCAGCATCCTCCGTTCTCAAGATCAATGACGATGGCGGCCTTGTCTGAGGCCGGGAAGGTGTATCTGTGAAGTCCGACCCTTGAAGCCGCTGTCATTTCAGCTGTGATGCCATAGCGTAGCAAAGGCACACTGTAGTAGCCGGGGACGCTGATTTCCTTGGTCCTGTCTGCATAAGACCATATGCCGGAATCCTGGTCATCATCTCCTCCTCTGGCGTATTTCACTTCCCCGACCACCGGCATTACCGTTACATCAAAAAGATCGCCGATGCCGGTTCCGCTGAGATGGGTGTGTGAGAAACCGATGACTGTCGAGTCGCTCTCATGATAGCCGGAGCACCAGTCCCAGTCCTGCGGGATGCTTGTAGGGCCGAGCTGGACCATTCCGAACGGGACGCTTGCGCCCACGAATACATGGCCATGACCTCCTGTTCCGATGCCGGTGTCTACAAGACTGATGTATGATTCCTGCTTGGCACAGCTTAGAGCAAGGAAGAATGAGAAGATGAAGAATATGGATTTTTTCATAGCAGGCGTTTATTCAGTGGAGCTGTTCACAAATATAAGCTAAAGTTAAGTATTTTTGTTAAGTTTGCATAGCTTTAAGTGATGATGTATGATGACATTCCCGATAGCGACATATGATGAGCTGGCGGCTCAGTGCATTTCTGACATGAAATCTGTGGCACAAGCCGGAAAATATACCCTCGAAGTACAGGCAAGGGCCTATGACCTTCTTGACTTCATTCTCTCTGACTCCTGTACTCCTGCTATGCTGGACGGATGGTTTGAAGAATTTCAGGAGGTGTATTCGGCCAATGCCGAGGCTCTTGCGCAGGCTTATGACCAGTCTGCCTTGGAGCAGGAGGCTGCTATGGCAGTGAAGGCGTGCGAGGATGCTCTCAAGGAGGCTCGTTTCAAGGCGGCGTCAGCAGAGAGCCTTCATCTTTTTGCCAAGGAAACCTTCGAGGTGTGGCAGAACTCGGGAGTGTTCATGCGCAGGCGTGTTCTCAAGGACCTCAGAGACAGGGCCGGTTTCAAGCTTGAGAGTCATCGCATAGGTAACTATGTTGCCAAGACCTACGACCTCATGGAGGAAGCCCGCAGGGAATTCCAGAAGGCGCAGCAGGAATCCTTTGCGGCCAACATCTCTTATAAGATCAAGCCGGGCCTCTATTCTGAAATCGTAGAAAAAGCCTTAAATTTGTAAAATTCAAGAATCATAAATAATCATGAGTACAGACAGAAGACTATTCCTTAAGAAGGCGGTAGCAGGTCTTGCGGTAATGGCGGCCTCTCCTTCACTCCTTTCATCATGTGCGGTTACTGATGAAGAAACAAGAAAGATCAGACGCATCGCTCCCATCGTCGGAGAGTATGATGTAGTTGTTGTGGGTGGCGGTCCTGCAGGATTCATAGCCGCAATTGCGGCAGCCCGTCAGGGAGCGAAGACTGCCATCATCGAGAGATATGGTTTCTTCGGCGGCATGGCTACAATCGGATATATAGCTCCGATCAGTGTCTATGCTCTTAAGAATGAGCTTGTTATCGGTGGTATTCCATGGGAGTTTGTGCAGAGACTTGAGGCAATGGGCGGTGCGTTCATCGAGTGGCCTAAGGCAAATGTCGACTTCGATATCGAGCTATACAAGCTCTGCTGCCAGAGAATGATTCTGGAGGCAGGTGTGGATATCTATACTCATTCTTCAATGGTCGGTTGCGAGATGGACGGACGCTCTGTCGACACAGTAATCATAGAGAACAAGAATGGTCTTGAGGCATTGAAGTCAAAGGTGTTCATCGATTGTACCGGTGACGCTGACCTCGCTCATATGGCAGACGTCCCTATGCAGCCGAATCCTGACGGCGAACTTCAGCCATCTTCATTCTGCTTCATCCTTTCGGGCGTCGACACAGACAGCGATCTTTTGAACAAGTGTATGTATCATAACGGAATCAATGGCCCGAGCCAGTGCAAGCCGGTACGCGAAAAGCTGCTTGCGATGAAGGAGGCCGGTGTAGACCTTCCTGATTTCGGCGGTCCTTGGTTCAACAATGTAATGCATAAGGGCAGCGTTGCTGTCAACATGACCCGCAGGGCTGCGGATTCTACAGACAACCGTAATTTCAGCGCTGTGGAGTGCCAGCTTCGCGAGGATATCTTCAAGTTCACTCAGGTCCTTAAGGAGAATTTCGTAGAGTTCAAGGATTGTTATGTGGCTTCAACTGCACCTCAGGCAGGTATCCGTGAGTCAAGAAGAATCCTCGGCGTGCATACAGTGACAGCTGATGAGTATGTAAATGCATATCAGTACGAGGACAGCATTTCAAGAGGAATCCATCCTATAGACATTCATGCAAGCAAGGGTACAAAGCAGACCAGAATCGATCTTACAAAGCCAGCATACGTCCCTTACCGTGCCCTTATCGCTCCGGATTATCCTAACCTTCTTGTTGCAGGAAGATGTCTTTCTGCCGACCGTTCGGCTTTCGCTTCTCTCCGCGTGATGGCGAGCTGCATGGGTACAGGCCAGGCGGCCGGAGTGGCCGCCGCTCAGAGTATTGCTGAGGGCAAGCCGGTTCAGGAGATCGATACAGCCCGTCTTGTAACAACTCTTAGAGAGCTTGGAGCAATAATCTGATGATATGCCAAGGGAGATAGAACGTAAATTTCTGGTTACAGGTGACTTCAGGCAGGATGCCTGCGATTCCTTCCGTCTGGTTCAGGGATATATATCCACTGATCCTGACAGGACTGTTCGCGTCCGGATCAAAGGTGAGCAGGGCTTTCTGACAATCAAGGGACGAAGCAGCGCTGACGGTCTGTCCAGATACGAGTGGGAGAAGGAAATCCCTCTCGCGGAGGCTCGTGAACTGATGGCTTTGTGCGGCCCTGAGGTCATAGACAAGATGCGCTATCTCGTGCCTTTTGGCGGGCATACATACGAGGTGGATGAGTTCTATGGATCCAATCAAGGCCTGATTTTAGCCGAAATCGAACTGGGTGATGAACAGGAAACCTTCCTGAAGCCGTCTTGGCTTGGGGAGGAGGTGACGGGAAATACCCGTTACTACAATTCCATGCTTATGAAATGCCCATTTATTAAGTGGAAATAAATTCCTACATTTGTAAGAATTATTTCCACTCCGGGACAGGATATGAAGTTGTCAGAATTAGGTACAGGTGAGCGTGGCGTGATCGTCAAGGTTTCGGGCCACGGCAGTTTCCGAAAGAGAATCAGGGAAATGGGCTTTGTCAGAGGCAATAAGGTCAAGGTGATCCTTAATGCTCCTCTGAGGGATCCCATTGAATATGAGATCATCGGATACAAGATTTCCTTGCGCCGTGAAGAGGCCTCCAAGATTGAAGTGATCAGTGAGAGCGAGGCAAAGAAACTTCTGACAGAACGTGAGGCCCTGCCTGCAATCGAAACCGACGACGAGTATATCGAAAGGGAGATGTCAACCCTTGCGGCAGAGCGAAGAAAGGAGATCCGCGTCGCTCTGGTGGGTAATCCGAACTGTGGAAAGACATCTCTTTTCAATATGGCTTCCGGAAGTCATGAGCATGTGGGAAACTACAGCGGAGTGACAGTGGGAGCAAAGGAAGGACTGTTCGAATACGGAGGCTATCATTTCAGGATAGTCGATCTGCCGGGAACATATTCTCTTTCCGCATATAGCCCTGAGGAACTTTATGTAAGAAGACATCTTGTCGAGGAGGTCCCAGATGTCGTTGTAAACGTCGTGGATGCCTCGAACCTTCAGCGCAATCTCTACCTTACCACCCAGATAATCGATATGAATCTGCGAGTGGTCATGGCCCTGAACATGTATGACGAGCTCGTTGCCAAGGGTGACCAGCTGGACATCAGGCAGCTCGGTTATCTACTCGGTATGCCTATCGTTCCTACTGTCAGCAGGACAGGTTCGGGAATACAGGAACTCTTCGATACAGTAATTCAGATTTATGAGAATCAGGATCCTCATCTTGCAAGGCACATCCATATCAATCACGGTGCGGAGCTTGAATTCAGCATTCATGTGATAAAGGATCTGCTGAAGAAGAACACCGATCTGAGATATAAATATTCGACCCGTTACCTTTCAATCAAGTACCTTGAGAATGACAAGGAGGTGGAAGGTGTGATCGAGGCCCTTCCTAATCGAGACGAAATCATTTCAGCTCGATTCCAAGAGCAGAAAAGGATCAAGGAAATATTCAACTCCAGTGTGGAGTCAGCTATGATCGATGCAAGATATGCCTTCGTTCAGGGTGCTCTTGCCGAAACATGGACACCATACCAGGGAAAGCGTCGCAGGACAACGATCACCGAGAAGATAGATGCCTTCGTGACAAACAGATGGGCGGCCTTCCCATTGTTCTTCGTCATCCTTTATCTGGTCTTCAACGGAACCTTCGTCCTCGGAGAATATCCGATGAGATGGATAGAGTGGCTCATCTCCGGTGTCAGTTCGTTCGCTTCGTCTCTGATGCAGGATGGATGGCTCAAGGATCTCGTGGTCGACGGTATCATAGGAGGTGTGGGAAGCGTTCTGGTATTTCTTCCGAACATTCTCCTTCTGTATCTGTTCATATCCCTTCTTGAGGACTCGGGATATATGGCACGAGGTGCCTTCATCATGGACCGTCTGATGCATAAGATAGGTCTTCACGGCAAGTCTTTCATTCCGATGATCATGGGATTCGGCTGCAATGTGCCTGCTGTGATGGCGACAAGGACAATCGAGAACAGAAAGAGCCGCCTGATCACCATGCTCGTCATTCCTCTGATGTCATGTGCCGGAAGAATGCCTGTGTATATTCTTATCGCTGGAGCTTTCTTCCCTGAGAGTGCCGGTCTTGTTCTTCTGGGTCTGTATGCCTTGGGTATACTCCTGGCCATTCTTGCCGCCAAGGTAATGAGTCGCTTCTTCAAGGAGGATGATCTTCCGTTTGTAATGGAACTGCCTCCATACAGGATACCTACTGCCAAGTCCATATTAAGACACACATGGGAGAAGGGCCGTCAGTACCTTCAGAAGATGAGCGGAATCATCCTCGTCTGCTCTATGGTGATATGGTTCCTGAGCTATTTCCCTAATCATGACGCATATGACAATGTGAAACAGCAGCAGGAAAATTCGTTCATAGGCTACATCGGCAAGTCGATAGAGCCGATTCTCAAGCCTCTCGGCTTTGACTGGAGAATGGGTGTGGGAATCGTTTCGGGAGTCGGTGCCAAGGAGCTCGTGGTAAGCTCCCTGGGTGTGATGTATGCTGACGATGAACCTGTGACTGACACAGTTGCAGAGTCTGAACCGGAGGAGGAACTTGATGACTCTGGTGCTGATACCCGTCTGCAGAGGGCATTGGTAAAGTCTGTGACACCTGCCGGAGCATTGGCCTATATGGTGTTCATCCTGCTCTACTTCCCATGTATAGCGACCTTCATCGCAATCAAGCAGGAAGGCGGCGGATGGAAATGGGCAATTCTGACAGCGGTCTATACAATTGTCCTTGCCTGGGGTGCGGCCTTCATCACTTTCAACCTGGCCTCACTTTTCATATAGCTTTCACTACAACTTGACTTTTCTCCATCTGCTTCAGGAATGCTGGTGTGCTGTTTTGCCTTGCCTGAAGAAATATATAAGGTGAGATTCAGCACTGGTATATAATACAATTCCGGGACTGGAAAAGAGGCGAGCGTTGACCTGCAGAAGGCAGGTTGTACTCCGCGAGCCGACTTCCAGTCCCGGAATTGTTATGTGCATGAACGAGGGTGTGGATTAGTAGCCTCCGCCAAGAGCGTGATACAGACTGATTACACCCTGGATCTCTTCGTATCTGTCAGAAACCTCTGTAAGCTCTGCCTGCAGAAGGTTCTGCTGGGCAGTGAGTACTTCAAGGTAATTCCTGAGACCATGCTTCATCAAGAGCTTGGTGTTCCACACGGCTGCCTGAAGGGTAAGAACCTGTTTGCGGTCGATTGCCAGTCTTTCTCTTGCAGTCTGCCAGCTCATAAGCGCGTTGTTGACCTCGACTCCGGCATTCAGGATTGTCTGCCTGAATTTGTATTCGGCAGCCTCCTGCTGTGCTTTTGCAGCCTCAAGACGAGCCTTGTTGGCTCCCTTTGCAAATACCGGCTGAACAAGTGAACCGATAACGCCGGCAATGATGCCAGCCGGATTGATTACCATTGAGCCGTTTCCGTTTGTCCAGCCCAGACTACCGCTCAGGCTGAGATTCGGATAGAAGGCGGCACGTGCCGAATTGGTCATATGGAACTTCTCGATAAGAGCCTGCTCTGCCTGTCTTACGTCAGGTCTTTGTGAAAGAAGCTGAACAGGAATGCCCTCTGAAAGTTCAGTCGGGAATGTCTGGTCCTCCATTCTTCCTCTCATGATGCCCATAGGTACAATTCCAAGAAGAACAGCAAATTCGTTCTCTTTCTCCATGATCTGCTTGCGGAGATTCAGAACAGAGCCTTCTACACTCAGCCTGTTGGACTTGGCCTGGAGAACTGCAGCTTCATTGGTCTTGCCGGCCCTCTTGAGGGCTTCCATAGAACGGATGTTCTCATCCCAGTTATCGAGAGTCCTGAGACTGACTGTAAGCTGTTCGTCAAGCTTCAGGAGGGAATAATAGCTGCTTGCAATGGTTGCGATGAGCTGAGTCTGGACGGCCTGTCTGTAAGCCTCGCTCTGCTCTATAGCTGCAACTGCAGCCTTCTTGGCATTTCTCAATCTGCCGAAAATGTCCGCCTCCCATGAGAAATCGAATTCTGCTGTGACAGTGCCAGGTGTACCACCCTGAACGCCTGCAGAAACTCCGGGCAGAAGGGCTCCCTTCGCAGAAATCAATGCAGCCCTGGCCTCCTGTACCTTGAAACGTGCAAGGTTGAGATCGGTGTTGTTCTCGATACCGAGCTTGATCCATCTCTGGAGCTGTGGATCTGTAAAGAGCTCCTCCCACTTCAATGATGCGAGCGATGTTGTGTCATCCGCTTCCGAAACCCTTCTGTAGAGGCTGTCTGTGAAGCTGATGTCTGGACGCTCATATTTTGAGTAGAGTCCGCAGCCGGATAATGAAATGATGGCTGCGGCAATCAATATAATCTTCTTCATAGTCATTAGCTTAATGTTTCAGTACCTTCAATCTCCTTCTTGCGGTTTGGCATGACCTTCTCCTCGATGTACTGGAATACGATGAAGAGTGCAGGCACGATGACGATAAGTGCGATGGTTCCGATGAGCATACCTCCCACTGTTCCTACACCGATTGATATATTACCGTTGGCGCCTACACCGCTTGCGAACATAAGCGGAAGCATACCGAAGATCATAGTGAGTGATGTCATAAGGATAGGACGAAGTCGTGCCTTTGCAGCAGTCATTGCGGCCATTGTGATTGACATGCCTTCTTCACGCTTCTGTGATGCATACTCTGTGAGGAGGATGGCAGTCTTCGCAAGAAGACCGATGAGCATGAGCAGACCGATCTGCAGGTAGATGTTGTTCTCGAGTCCGAACATTCTTGCAAAAAGGAAGCTTCCTGCAAGTCCGAACGGCACAGAGAGAATGATCACGATCGGAATGAAGATGCTCTCATAGAGCGCACAGAGAATCAGGTAAATGAATACCACGCAGATCACGAAGATAATGGCAACGGAGTTGCCCGTATTCGCCTCCTCGCGTGACATACCGCCGAATTCGTAACCATATCCCGCTGGGAGAACCTTTCGTGCAACCTCGCGTACCGCCTGGATGGCCTGGCCCGAGCTGTATCCGTCAGCAGCCTGACCATTGATTGAGATGGCTGTGAAGAGGTTGAAGCGTGAGATTGACTGCGGACCGTAGATACGGGTCAGTTTGATGTACTGGTTGATAGGTGACATCTCTCCGCTTGAAGTTCTTACGAACATATTCTGAAGCGACTCGGTGTCGAGACGGTGCTCAGGGGCTGCCTGAAGCATTACACGGTAGAGCTTGGAGAATCGGTTCATGTTGGAAGCATAGCTACTTCCCACATAACCGGAAAGTACGTCAAGGATGTCTCCTGGAGATGTGCCGTTTCTTAAACACTGTGCCGCATCCACCTCTACAAGGTACATAGGATACTTAGTGTCGAATGATGTCTTGGCGCGGTTTACCTCAGGTCTCTTGTTGAGTTCTACGATGAAGTCGTTTGTAATCTTCTGGAGATCCTCAAGCTTGCCACCCTTCTGGTCCTGAACATAGATCTCAAAGCCTGAGCTGGCACCATAGCCGGGAATCATACCGCGGGTGTATACCATGATATCTGCGGAAGTGATATCAGCAGTTCTTGCATATATCTCCTTGATTACGGCGTTGATATCGTCCTCTTTCTTCTTACGCTCGCTCCAGTCCTTGAGACGGATCATGAAGTTACCTGTAGAAGAACCCTGGCCGAACATCATACCGAAACCTGTTGTTCTTGAATATGCCTTGATCTGAGGAATAGTGCTGATTCGTCTGTCAATCTCAGCGAGCACCTTGTCTGTCTCTGCGATGTTGGTACCCGGAGGAGTTCGGACGTCCACATTGATGGAACCCATATCCTCCTTAGGGACGAGACCTGTCTTGGTGGTGTTCATGAGATATACAAGTCCGCCGCAGGCAATGACAAGCAGGATGGCAGTCAGCCACTTACGCTTGAACATAAAGAGCACGATGTGCTTGTACTTATTGACGATTCTGCCGAACGCAGCGTCGAATGCGTGGTGGAATCTTGTAGAGAACGAAGCCTTTTCACCTGCATTGATGTCTGCATGAGGGGTCATGATCAGCGCACAGAGGGCAGGGGAGAGGGTGAGAGAGTTCAAGAGTGATATACCCACTGCCACAGCCATGGTAAGACCGAACTGGGTGTAGAATGTACCGGTGGTTCCTCCCATGAAGCTTACAGGGATGAACACTGCCATGAACACGAAGGTTGTTGCGATAAGGGCTGTTGTGATGCCGCCCATAGCGTCAACCGCCGCCTTGTATGGTGATTTATAACCGGAGTCGAATTTCGCCTGCACTGCCTCCACCACGACGATGGAGTCGTCCACCACTGTACCGATTACAAGCACGAGGGCGAACAGGGTGATCATGTTCAAACTGAATCCGGCTATCATCAGGAATGCAAATGTACCTACGAGCGACACGATGATCGAAATCGTAGGGATGATGGTCGATCTGAAGCTCTGGAGGAAGATGAACACCACGAGGATAACGAGGAGGATGGCCTCGAAAAGGGTCTTGATCACATTCTTGATGGATGCGTCAAGGAAGTCCTTTGTACTCATGAGGTCAACGATTTCCAAACCCTTAGGGAGGTCGGCACGTATCTCCTCTACCACTCTGTCGATCTCGGTGATGATCTCGTTTGCATTCGATCCCGAGGTCTGGGAGATGTTGATTGTCGATCCGGGATGGCCGTTTACCATTCCCACATAGTCGTACGACCTTTCACCAAGTTCGATGGTAGAAACGTCCTTGAGTCTGAGGACTGTACCGTTACTCTCTGCACGGATTACCATGTTCTCATAGTCGATTACATTCTCGTAACGTCCACGATATTTAAGTACATAACGGAAGGTGTTGTCAGATTCTGCTCCGAGAGTTCCTGTAGGAGCCTCGATGTTCTGTTCCGCGAGTACGTTTGAGATATCCTTAGGTACAAGACCATACTTCGCCATCTTGCCCGGGTCGAGCCATATACGGAGTGAATAGTCACCTCCTCGAACGTCTACCTCACCTACGCCGGCTACACGCGAAAGACGTGGTTCGATGTTGATTTTCAGATAGTTGGTGATGAACTTTCTGTCAAATGAGTTGTCCGGGCTGAACACAGCGAGCGACTTGATACGGCTGGTCTGACGCTTGCGCACATTCACACCGCTTCGGGTTACCTCACCAGGGAGGAGGCTCTGTGCGGATGCGAGTCGGTTCTGGACGTTGACCATGGCCATGTCACCGTCAGCTCCCTGACGGAAGTAGATCTGGATGCTTGCGGAACCACTGTTTGTAGCTGAGGATACCATGTACATCATGTCCTCTACACCATTGATGGCCTCTTCCAATGGAACAAGCACACACTTCTGCACTGTCTCTGCGTTGGCTCCCGCATAGTTTGCCTGAACGCTGATTGTAGGAGGTGCAATCTCCGGGAACTGCTCGATAGGCAGCTGTGACAGACCGATCAGGCCGACGAGGAGTACTATCACTGAGATTACTCCTGCGAGAATCGGACGGTCAATGAATGTCTTTACGTTCATTATTCTGCGCCCTCCTCTGTCTTGCTGATGATCTGAGTTCCTTCCTTGATGAGACCCGCGCCCTCGGCAACGATTACGTCACCGACGCTGAGTCCCTTCTCTACGATGTATTCTGTTCCGTTGTTCTGCGGAGAGATATGGATCTCTGTGGCTGAAGCCTTGCCATCCACCACCTTGTAGACGAACACTCGGTCCTGAAGTTCGAAGGTTGCTGACTGCGGGATGATCATGGCGTTCTTGCGCTCTACAGGGATGATGATTTTGCCGCTACCACCGTTGCGGAGAAGGTGGCTCTTGTTGCTGAACATTGCTCTGATGCTCACTGCACCTGTTGTCTCGCTGATTGTACCGCTTATCGCGTTGATCTTTCCTCTGTGCTCGTATGGCTGGCCGTTGCTCATGATGAGCTCGACTTCAGGCATCTGCTTGATAGCGTTGTCCAGGGTTCCGTACTGAATGACCATATCAAGCATCTGGCTCTCCGCCATTGAGAAATATGCATATACGCGGCTGTCATCCGACACGGTCACAAGAGGCTGAGTGATATTGCTGCTCACGAGTGCACCCACGCGGTATGGAATCATCGATGCGACTCCGTTTACCGGCGAACGTACCTCGGTGTAAGAGAGATTGTTGCTTGCATTCACTTCCTCGGCCTTGCAGAGAGTAAGGCGTGCCTTTGCCTCTGTAAGCGAGTTCTGTGCGGTCATAAGGTCGAATTCTGATACGACATCCTGCTCGAAGAGCTCCTTGTTGCTTTCGTAGATGAGCTGTGCTGTCGAGAGTCCTGCCTCGGCGCTCTTTACGTTAGCTACAGCTATTTCATAAGCTGCTTTGTAGGGGGTCTGGTCGATGATGAAGAGCACCTGGCCCTTTCTTACGCTTTCACCTTCCTCGATGAGGATGTCTGTGATCATACCGCTGACCTGAGGTCTGATCTCTACTGTCTGGACACCGTTGATTGCTGCCGAATATTCGGTAGAAAGCGTGATGTCGCTCAATGCGACCTCCAGAGTCTTGTAAGTCGCATCTTCTTTCTGTGACGAGCTTCCGCTCTGTTTGCAGGAAACAGCTGAGAGCCCTGCAAGAATGAGGGTGATGGCAAATAATCTTCTCATTGTTATAGTCTAAATTTAGTTTTCTTCTTTTCTCCAGATATATACTTTGTCCGAACGGCGGAGTCGGCTTTCTTCGATCGCCTTGCATGCCTGTTCGTTGCATCCGTCGCTGCAAAGGCTCATGGCCTCTTCGCGAGCTCCGGGAACAACCTTTGACCAGTCAAGAGGAATCGAGCAGAATGTGCCTTTTGATGCCTCCTCGACAGGTTTGAGGTCCACTCTGATTTCAGGGACGGTGTACTCCACCACTCCCGATGTCGGGCCGATGATGAGAATCTTGTCTCCAACCTTGAGCGAGTAGGACTCGATGAGGATTTCAGCGACTCCGAGCTTGCCGAACCAGTTAGTGATCTTTCCGCAGTATACCTTCTTGTGGGTGGCCTTGCTTCCGTACACCTCGCACCACTCTCCAAGCTTTGCGCCTTGGTAGTATCCGTCCCAGAAACCTCTGTTGAACACCTCTGTGAGTTCTTCCTTCAGCACGGCTGCAAGCTCCGGGGTGTAGTTGCCTGCGCATACTGCGTCGGCAGCCCTGCGGTAGCATGATGCGGCTCTCTTTACATATTCGGCTGAACGAGCTCTTCCTTCGATCTTGAATACGGTCACACCCGCATCGATGA
>JAEIGA010005936.1_pt1 | contig 18579 bp, 21 predicted proteins | sample 9270691 | NCBI WGS metagenome assembly JAEIGA01 (sample SAMN17057246, study PRJNA624740) | gut metagenome | biome: biome; isolation source: fecal sample | host: Bos grunniens | place: China: Xizang | collected 2019
AAGCGTCTACGGTCTTGCAATATCAAGTACCAATAAATGGAATGTTTCATTCACTAATGGTGTCGGTAGCGTAAACACGGAAAACGCTGGAACAAACAAGGGTCTTGCAATAACTACTACTGCTGATTGGGGTGTTTCATTTAGCAATGGTGTTGGTAGCGTAAATACCGTCATAGCATCAACAAGTGAATTAGGACTTATCAAAGCACAGGCTGAAACAACCGCATGGGCAATCAGTGTTGATACAAGTGGTCTTGCAAAAACAAACACAGTTAAGGGAAATGGTACAACTTTCGGCTTAGTTGCAACAAACACTGTTGACACTTCTTCTAGTGCAACAGCATTAAGCTGGGGTGTAAGGATGTCTAACGGATTAGGAAACATAGTTCCTAAACTGGCAGGTGAAGCACAATATGGTATCGTTACAAATAATGATACTAACTGGGGTATCACTTATTCTACAGCTAATGACGGTAAGGGTTTTGTTAAGACTGTAAATGCCGGCAATGCACTGGGTCTAGCTAAGAGTGGTGGGGATAACTGGCAAGTTACATTCTCCGATGGTGTTGGTACAGTAAATACCACGGCTGCTTCAACAACACAAGCAGGTATTGTACAATTAAGTGATGCAACGGACTCAACATCAACTACTTTAGCTGCCACTGCAAATGCAGTCAGTAAGAAATGGGATAACACAGCTCAGATTTGGTTGAAGATTGACGACTATGGTAAACTTCTTGCCGTGATTTCAACTGAAACCACTAAGGCGGGATGGACTAAGGGTGCAGACGGACTTGAAATCAGGGCAACCAAAGCTAAGTGGGCACAATATCTTGTATCTGACATCACTAAGCCTGATACGGATTCAGCCGTTTACAATGAACGCATTACTCAGTCAGCTGAAAATGATGGTATTCTTAAAGCACATATTCTTGAACTTACATAATTTTGGAGATTGAAATATGACTATAGAGAATTTAGGTAATCAAACTGTAGGGTGGAGATATCGAACTCCCCTTAATTCAGACGGGTTGAACACATTCATGTCAGGATTAGTTACTCCGGGTCTTATGACAAGACCTGCTGATGTAATGGGAACTGAAAACACTTCCATTGACGTTCCTCCTTTCATGGTTGCAGTCAATGACGAAAACCAAATCGACCAGAATCATAGATTTGGCGGAAACATCAACCCGACTGTCATTAAGATAAGCATTGCAGATACTTATGCACTTAAAGTCAGCAGAGAACACGTGGTGGTTGCAATACGTTATTCACGTATTGTAGGCGGAGTAATCACACAGGCTTATGCCGAACTGGTTGGTCTTAAGGCAGAAGAGATAACTGCTGATACTGTTGTTGTTTATCGAATATTCTGGAAAAACAACGGAGAAGGAAATGCACCTACGGCATATCTGACCACAAGGGGTGCTACGATTTCAAATGTTCTTCTTTATCGTGAAGGCTGGTGCAACGGATGGTTTCTTGATATGTGTCCGCCTTATTCTGCATTAAACGGAACTGCTTATGACTATAATGTAGCCAATAAACTGGTAATAAGGAACGTGTTCAACCAGCTTGCCAATTTCAACGGTTATGTATCAGGAAATGACCCTAAGCAGATAGAATCAACTTCTTACAATAAGAAGCTTGTTGTTAAAACCGATTTCACCAATACTGTATTTGACACGGGAATGGTTGGTTCGAATTCTTCAGAATCAGCAACTTATAAGTATCTTAAGGCAAATAATTTCCCCAAGAACAGCGGAACATTGTACAATTATTATGTGGTTTCTGCCGTTTACGAAGGTAATTCAATTAAACTGGTTCTTGATGGATTTGATGTAATTGGAGATAACGGTTCGTTAAGAAGTGACGACAGGGAGCCTGTGGCAGTCATTGAGGTTGCAGATTCTACGAAAACTTCAAGTTATGGTAACATTCCGCCTGTGTTTAATTGTAAGATAAAGCCGGTGGTTTGTCTTGCTCCAAAATCCCGTGCAATTCCGATTGCAGACGGTAGTGCTACATACGACATTTGCATGTGATAATTGAAGCCTTGCCTTTGAGCAAGGCTTTTTTCCTTCTCAACATTAAATATTTTGATATAAAGAAAAATTTTAAATTCTATGTAGAAGGAGAACAAATATGGATAAAGCCAGTGGAGTATATCTTTCACTTACCGACAATTCCATCATGACTTCTGGTGCTTCACAGTTTATACCGTTGATTCCAATGTGTACAACTAAAGGTAAACTTGGTCTCAATACTGTTACTGCTGAAACAATGGAAGATGTTGTCGGTTACGACATGTCATTCAATACAAAGTATTATGGTTTGAAACGGATTCTTGAGAATGTCGCTTATGCAAAAGTATGGCGAATCAATCAGGATGCATCTTTCGCCAATGCTTATTTTGAAAATGACAACGTTAAGCAGAGCGTTGAAAACTGTAAGGTTGTAAAATCTTTGGGAAACCTTACAATCGGACTTGCGGACGCAGGCAATAACGGTACTTATGCCGTTAAATTTGCTCCGATTCCGACAATCAGTACCGTTTCAAATAACAATCCAACTCAGACGGATGTACAGGTAATCACCATTGAAGCAAATGCAGGTGAGACAGGAACAATCAAAGATTACAACAATCAGGCAATCACTTATCCTATTAAAGCAGGATGCGTATTCTATGATGCCTCAAATGTTTCAATCGTTGGTGTGATTATTGATGAACATGATGTAGACCCTGACCATGTTGCGGCTGGAAATTATGCGGCATACCGTGTAATTGACGGAATGGCTGATGTTTCAAGCAAACGTGGTGTGGTAACAATTACAGATGATACGTTTGAAATCACACTTGAGAAGAAATTCTCATCAGATTCTTTCTATACAGTTCACACAATTCCAAAACCAATTAAAGATTGGACTGTTACTGTTGGAAAAGAAATTTCAACAAATTCATTTGAGATTTTGAAATCAATTAATTTCAGCCTCAATCCTGATTCTGAAGAATATTATAAAAAAATTGATTTCAATGAAAATGCAGGAATTGATTTGTTCATTAGTGAAGACTGGCAGAATGCTTTTGTTGATGCCGTTTACCGTGAGTGGATTACTCTTGAGAACGGAAGCAACGGTCTTGATGAGAAAGACATTGATGCCGCTGAAATTGATACCAGCGTACTTGATAACTGCGGATGCAACGTAATTCTCATGAACGGTCTCGGTGCGGAACTTTCAGCAACAAACGGTATCAAAATCGTCAATCGAATTGCTGCAAGACTTGACAAACTTAAAATTCATCAATTCGTTGATGCTCCTGCTTACACTCATTATGCAGACCTTGTTGAATGGACAAAGAAGGTTGCGGCCAGCAAATATGTTGCAATCGGAGCACGACCTGACCAGGATAAGTATGAGGGAAAAACATTCTACATCTATCCTTCGGTAAACTACGGTTACATTTTTGCCAAGATGTATGACAATTACCAGAACCTCAATTATCCTCCAGCAGGCATCACATACGGAACAGTTCCGGCTTCAGACCTCATCGATTGTGATTATGAACTGTTTGCGGACGAGATGAAGACTTACCGAATCAACTGGCAGCGTGTTCAGAATAATGGTGTTGCAATGTGGGAACAGAGAACCACTCAGACACTTGAAACTGACCTCAGCTATATTGCTCCGGTATTCATTGTTGACGGCATCTGTGACCGTGTAGTTTCATTTGAACGAAACTATAACTTCAGATACATTACTTCCGGTGACCTCCTCAATCAGGAATCAGGCATCAAGGCAATTCTTGACGAATACAGTGTCAACAATTTCATCTACGAATATAAACTCAAAGTTCCGACATATCAGGAAGCACAGGCTTCAGGTCGAACGGTTAATATTCAGATTGAAATCCGTGTTGCTAAGGATTCTGAAGTAATTAATATTGGCGTAACACTTAACGCATAAGGAGATTAGATTATGGCAATTTCATGTGAAAATGTACATGCTACAATTGGTGAATTCCAGCGTCAGTACATCTATAAACTGTATCTTGAAACCATACCTGAAGGTATTGATTCTTCTTTCAGTGGAGCACAGGATTTTCAGACTAAAATTGACCTTTACAATGAGAAGGCTGTCTTCCCTGACCGCAAGACAAATGCAATTACAATTAAATGGGGTGGAGAATTTTTCGACATTCCGGGAACTGACGGCTCAACTCGTAACTACGAATTCTCATTCTATGATGATGAGGAGATGAAGGTTTACAGCTTCTTCTCAGCTTGTAAAGACCTTACCGGTAACGACATAAATCAGGCTTGTGTTGTCGGTCCTAAAGCAAAGTTTGACATTGGTGTTGCTAAAGTTTCTGTAGATAAGGATAAAATCACTGCCTACAGACGTCTTAAGGGATGCCGTGTTTATTCTGTAAAGTCAGATGACATCAGCAAGAGTGCTGATGGTGTATCTAAAATTACAGTTGAAATTCGATGGGATTACAACCGCAATGATGCAACCAAGGTAGGACAGTCAGCTTAATTATGGCATTTCCTGAACTTCTTCCCGGCACCACATTCAAAAAGAATTACAATTTTCTATGGTATGTGACTGCCGGTTCGGATAACTCAAGCGTTCTCGGAAAACTTATGAGCACATTGCTCAGTGTTGCTGCGACAGCGTATGTTTCTCAGCTGGCTGAGAAAATAAGTTTACCCGATGATGAAGTTGAATACGATACTGTTAAAATTGCCAATCTTGAATTCAAGGTTGGCAAGGGAATCAAGATGAATGATTTCACCGTAACTTATCTTGATGATTCCTTGAACAGCGTGTATCAGTTCCACAATTCATGGCAGAAACTTGTAAGGAATGACGGTCTTTCAATGACGCCGCTTAAAAGCATCTGCGGAACAGGAACTTACATCACAACTGAAAATGCAATGACGGTTACTGAGTATCAAACGGTTTTTTCACAGCTTTACAACAGTAACAATGGTACTGGAAATTCAGTTGATTACAGTTTGATTGAGACTGCTCTTGAAGCAATCGGAACAAAACCAACATCAATAACGACTTTTCCAAACATATACCCGACAAAAATAAGCCGTGGTGAAATGAGCAAAGACGGTCAGGATTTAGCCAGAGTAACCGTGACCTACACAAGGGTTCCTGAACTAAAAAGAAGCCACGTGCCGTTAATGAAACTGACCAACACTGACGTATACACTCAGAGATGGCAGTCAGCGGCACTGGTCGATAAAGAACTTCTCGCTAAAAAATAATTCTATTATTAACTCCTGTGAACTAATCACAGGAGATTTTTTTATGAAAAACATTAAATTACCGGCACCACAATTGTCATACCTCAAAGAAGTTGATATTGACCTTGATATGACTGGTCGTCATTATATGAAACTTGCAACTTCAGAGGGTCAGGTTCCTGAGGATGTTGCACTGGACATCCTTACTGATTTAGTCAAGCAGGATGCAACACAACTTACCCTTCCTGAATTGAGATACCTTTTTATGCTCGTTAAAATCAATGCACTTGACAACAAGTATTATGTCGGAATCAGATGTACTGCTCCGAAGCCTGACGGTACGATTTGCGGACATAAACAAAGCGTTGAGGTGAAACTTTCTGATGCTGACCTTCACAGAACCCCCAAAAAATATACACTCCCTAAAGTTCAATTTATGCTTGACAAAGATACCGGACCGGAAACATTTGACGTCATGGTTCCAAGAGCCAAAGATGAAATTGAACTGATTCGTTATTTCATTACTGACAAGGGGAAAACTGAAGAAGAACTTGTAACTGACAAAGCCACTTCAATTCAATATACATTCTTGAGGGCAGGACTTCACCTTCAGAAAAACGGTGAGCAGATTCTTAAAGGCCCTAATGAATATGAAGGATTTCTTTCACTTTTTGACATCAACAGTTACAAGAACATCACCAAACTTTATGATGCCATGAATGAAGTTGATTCATACGGCGTTCAGAACAAGACCTATGAGGTAAAATGTGAGGAGTGCGGCGGAAACTTAGTTTTCCGCACACCCTTACTCCATGGCTTATCTGATTAAGAATAATTCTTCAATTGACGGATTTTTTAAGAATACGGTCATTCCCCTTTCCCTTTATGGACTGGGAAGTGTTGATTCCATCTTATCGCTTAAAAAGTATGAGATTGAGGAACTTAAAGCCATGACAAATGATTCGGACATAACCGATTTGATACTTATGCTCCACGGCTACACTCCGAAAACATAGTCTGAGACCCACGAGGATTGGTTTAGAACGGTTTGTTTTCAAAAATAATAAAAGAATATCAACCGTTATAAATCGACTTGTCTATGACAATCCTCGTGGGTCTTTTAAATTTAATTTTTTTTAATTAAACCACTTTACAAAGTTTTTAATTTGTGTTACATTATAAGCATAAAGAAACCGTAGGTTTCTAATATTAAAACATAAAGGAGTGTAAAGCTATGGCACAGTATTTTGACAAACTCACAAATGAGAAACTTCCAAACGGAGACATTTCATCACCAATGATTATGATGAACAAGGAACTTGCTTCAATCAAAACTAAGGGAAGTGAAGAAGGTCTTTCAGTCAAAGACAAGGCTCACTTCCTCGCCGTTGCAAAGGAACTTGTGGAAGCAATCGATTATTATTCAAAGAAGTGGTCTTCTGAGGTTGCAAATCAGAAAGAATCATTTGACTTTGAGGACCTTGGAAAAACAGTCTCACCAAAAATGGGTGGAGCAATGTCAAAGATTGCTGACGGAGTATTCAATGACCTTACTCTTGAGGAAATCAAGGCATGTGCTACAGTTTCCGAAAAATCATTGAAGGAAATCGGTAAGGAAGAACTTATCAAGAAATACAAGACAATCACAGGAAACAAGGCAAACTCAGTTTCATATAAATCACTTGTCTAAAAAAAAATAATCTCCGCTTCTCAATGAGAGGCGGAGAATTCATATGTGGAGGTTTTAATATGGCATATAAGTTTGAGGATAAATTTGTCCACTTCAGGTGGGATGACTCACTGAAAGGTAAGAAGTGTTTTGTTGCAGATTCCTTAGGAGGACTTGAAGAATCAGTTGAAGAAAGAGGTTTGGAAATCCTTTTTACTGAAGGTAATAAAGAATTTCCGTTTGAAACGGAACATGATTTTTATAGGTTCGTCTATTATGACCCAAACTATGACCTTAAGATGGCTTATAAGGAAGGCAAGCAGATTCAAATCAGCGGTGATGGGGAAATATGGGTGGATTGGGAAGATGAGAGAGAGCCTGATTGGGACGGTGTTTTTCAGTTTCGCATTAAACCTGAAAAAACTTATTGTGTAATCGTTGGTGATTATTCACATCTGGTTGGGATTGAGAAACCATTCGTCAAGGAAGGTACTCATGTTTTCTACGAATCAGATTCCATTGAAAATTGCGTTGACTGGATTAATGACAGACGTGACATTGAAAACGTCATGATTGCATATGCTGAGGGTAAGGAAGTTGAATTCTTAAATTCAGATAACTGCTGGCATCAGGCTTCAACTCCTGGATGGAAAACTGATACCAAATACCGCATCAAATCTAAATACAGGGCTTTCAAGAACACGGATGAATTGAAGAAGAAATGGGAAGAACTGTGTCCGACAAACATTCACAGACCTTCTCTGTGTGAACCTTTTATTTGGGTTAGATGTAAAGCGAATAATTCAACATCAGTCATTATTAGATTTGCAGGTACCATTGTAACTGTGAATTTTGCAAACTATAATCTGGAAGAATTGTTTAGGAATTTCACATTCCTTGACGGAACACCTTGCGGAATTGAGGATTAATAATGTTTTCAATAGACGGTAACTATTCAAGCAGCACATGGGAAGGTTGTATCTCTAAAGCCATACCTCATTATGACATTGTTGCGGCAACGAATCTTGCAAATGAGATGAAAAATGAAGCTGAAAAATATCAAAAACTATATGAACTTGCGGAACAGAACCGTGTTGATACGATTAAAAACAGCGTCAATTACTTCAGTTTTGTGGCGATGTGCGAGAAGGCTCAGACATGGCTTTCAATGCTTGAAAAAGAGAATGTTGACAGAAGAAGGAAATATGACGAGAAAAGTTTTTTTGAAGTTCTCCAAAGTGATGTTTCCAGAGAAATAATTGGCAAGGATGTGGAGATAAAGAAGATATACAGGTGCGGATATGAAACCTATGCCTGGGATATTAATTTTGATTTTGATGGAAAAAGTTATGCAATTCAGATTCCTGACACGTCAAAACTCACTGTCAAGAACGTCAGTTCAACAAACGATGGAAAACTCACCCTTTTTCTTTCAGAAGGACACACCCTCACAGCCATAGCTTCATCATATGAGTGAACTACCGACAGCCTAAAGGCTGTCAGCTTCCTGCTTCACCGGATACTCCAGTGCATCTAATACAATATTAGAAACACCTTCCGTACCCTCCACAGGCATAAATTCCCCTCGTTCCAAGGGTATGTAATGTTTAAGGTTTATGGCGGCATTTACATCACGGATGTGATGTTTGTGACAGATAGGACAAGTCCATTGCCTCTCTGACAGCTTCAATTCGTGATACTGATAGCCACAATCAGAACATAACTGAGAACTTGGAAAGAATCTGTCTGCTTTAATTACGTTACAGGAATAATCTTGTCCTTTAGCAATTAATCTTTCAACAAACATTCCCCAAGAAGTATCATTCATGTTCTTTGCATTGGGTAAGAACTTAGAGATACCTTTAAGGTTCAAATCTTCCACTACAACTTTGTCATAGCTTTTAACCAACCTTAAAGTTTCTTTCTCAATCCAATCTTTCCTACAATTAGCAATATATTCTTCAACTCTCGCCAGCTTGATTCTCACTTTGCGATAATTTGAAGAGCCTTTGTTTTTTCTTGCTAATCGTCTTTGATATTTTCTAAGAACCTTATGGTTCTTTTGTTTCTGTGTTACATAACCAAAATCTTTTCCTGTATTTCCATTAGAATCCACATAACATTCTGAGGGACTAAAATCTAATCCTATCGAATCTTTCCTGTTTAGGATTGTTTTGATTTTATTCTCTACCTCAAATAAGCATGATACAAAATATTTTCCTGAAGGTGTTTTCTCAACAGTTATAGATTTCAATTCTTCAACATCATTAAACCATTTTGGAAGAACTTTATGCTTGAAATTAACCCAACCCAATTTTCTTATTTTGATTTTGTGACCGTTCACTGATAATTTATCAAAATTATATTGAACATCTTTATATGACTGATGATTGTTTTTCTTAGACTTGAACTTTGGAAATCCAGTTCTTTTGGCAAAGAAATTGTTAAAAGCTGATTCACAATTCCTAACTGACTGTTGAAGTGTCTGAGCACCAACTTCTTTAAGAAATGGATAATCAACCTTCCATTCCTTTTCTGATTTAGGTTTGAATGTTTTGAGGATTTCAATTCTTTTATTTTTATCTTTGATGTCTTTCACATTGTTTTCGTAGAATTTAAGTCTTTCTTCCAAGTGGAGATTGTATATGAGGCGACAGCAACCAAAAGTTTTGTTTATGAGTATTTCTTGTTGAGAATTGGGATATATTCTTAATCTGAGACTTTTATTTCTAATATTGTTATCAGACATTATGATACTCCTAATATCATTGTGTTTAGAAACACTATGGAACTGGTAATTCCTTAGTGTTTCGCTTTCTTAGATAAATATATAACAATCAACGAAAATTGTAAAGTAGGGAGCAATTCACATGACGACCCTAAAGGGTCGCATCTATCTTGCTCCGGTTTATGTATAGTGGAATAAAGAAAGCGTTTGAAGATTATGTCAGTGAACATCAGTGATATTGAAGACTACATCAGCAGCACATACCACAGGACATTCGACAAGGCATACCTTACCTATTGCCGGATGTTCTCGATTGCCGACAGGAATAAGAAGAACCTTGATTATCATCACATTGTTCCAAGGTGCTGCAAAGGCAGGAACGATGAAACAAACCTTATTGCAGTCACCAAGGAGCATCACACCAAACTTCATAACCTTATTCTTAAATCAGACTTAAATGATGATGAAAGAAGGAATCTTGAGTATGCCTATTTGAAAAGACGAGGAAAGATTAAATAATCATTATTATGAGGAATGTATGCAAATTAAGAATTCTACTGCCTTTATTATTGTCCTTATTGTTGCCTTTATCAGTTACGGGGCAGGAAAGCAATCAGGATTGTATGACGGAACTTCAGGAACTGGCGAAAAGCCTCTCGGAGGAATCGTACTCTCGCGAGATGGAACGGACAGAATACTGGATGAACTGTCTCTTGCAGGATTTGCAGGAAAATCCGGTGAAAGCTATGAAAAGGCAGTCGCTAACGGAATTGGAAGACTGTGCGAATCAAATAAGAAGCAAAGAATACTTATCAATGACATTAGAAGGGAAATTGATTCTGCAACAGAAAATGCAGAAATCATCAATGCTTCTTTTACAGGAATATCTGATGCTGTCGACTACGGCTGGCAAATCATACTCTCAGATGCTAAGGCACTTCAACGAATTGCTGACCTCACAAGGGAATTTGATGAGGATAATGCAAAAGATGTCAAAAAGCCGGAGTGAAGACACTGGAATAATTCTTGAAGAACTTCAAAAAGCAAACGATGACGCAATCAGGCTTCTGAATGAAACATCATCATTAAGGAAGATGAGGAAAAAAATAATGATTGCATCAATATCACTCATGGCGGCAGGAACCGTAATTCTCCTCCTTCCAAAAGACTTTAACGCTACAGGTACGGGAGCATCCCTTCTTTCTTCAGGAGCACTTACATTCTCTATAGTATTGTTCAATTGACAACATGTTCGCGGAAGCTACGACCCTTTAGGGTCGGTAGTCCAAGCGAACTATAGACAAAATAACCAAAAATGTGTTATAGTTAGTTTAGGTCAAATATATGGCAAGGAAAGAACTTTCATCAGAAGAAAGACAGAAAATCAAAGATTCTCTCAAAGCTACCAGAGAACGAAGGAAGACCCAGGTTCTCAAAGTGTTTGAGTTGAAAGTCAACTGCCATCATACGTCAAAAGAGACTTTTAGAAAACTCAACGATTGTTTCAAACAGTCAAAATGGGTGTATAACGATATGCTCAATTTTGGGAATACTGAGGAAAATAATATTTTTGATTATGAATATTTGGACCATAAAATAATAACAAGAATTGATAAAAACGGAAATAAGATAAATGAAATTCTAACTTTTGGTTCTGTATATCATAGGGCTTTGATAAAACAGGTTAAAACAAACATCATCAACCTGGCGAAAGCCAAGGAAAAGGGATTGAAAGTTGGAAAATTGAAATTTGTTTCAGAGATAAATTCTATTCCGATTATCACGGGGTTTGTCAAAATAAAAGACAAGAAGCATATAACGATACCAACATTCTCAAATCTTTGTGTTTATGGATTGGAACAGCTCAATAAATACAAAAGTTATGAAATAGCTGATGGAAAATTGGTTCGCAAAGCAAGCGGAATCTACATTAAAATTTCCGTCTGCATAAACAAGGATAATTTCAAGACCGAGATGAAGAACAAAACCGTAGGTCTTGATTTTGGAATAAAAGATAACATTATTACTTCTGATGGTGAGAAGTTTAACTGTAATGTGCCAGAAAGTGAGCAACTTAAATTCTTGCAAAGACAATTGCATAGAAAACAAGAAGGCTCAAAGCGATATTACAGGCTTCGCAACCAAATCAAAAGGGAATATGAGCATCTTTTAAATAAGAAAACAGATGAATCGAACAAGCTGATTCATCACTTGAAAACAAATTATGATATGATTTATTTTCAAGATGAAATGATTTCCAAATGGAAAAAAGAGAAACATTCCTGCAAAACGGGAAGAAAGTGTGGATTTTCATTCGGAAGGCAGGTTCAAAAATCTTATTTGGGTAGGGTAAAAGCTAAACTCGTTTCTTTGGAAAAAGACGATGGGGCTTTCAAAATACCCAAAAATCTACCAACTACAAAATACTGTCCAAAATGTGGTAACTTGAATAAAGAAATCACATTAGCCGACAGAATCTATAATTGTAGTTGTGGATATTCTTGTGATAGAGATGTTCATGCAGCAAAGAATGTAAAATTATTTGGCTCGATAAAGAGAGCTGAGTGCTTGGAACAAGCCTCCGCTGAGACATTAGCCTCTACGGCATTAAACTTATGTTCGATACCGCAAGCCAAGTCAATGAAGCGAAAACAAAAAGCTGACAGCCTTTAGGCTGTCGGTAGTTCACTTTAAATATTCTCTTATTAGGAGAATATAAAAAGAATAATGGGAAAGGTGCAAGCAAGACTTATCCGTCCTATGGTATCAGTGGAAGACTGGATTAATGACTATTATTTTTGTATGTTCAATAGTATTCATTGAATATTATATATTTTCATATGAGTATACCAAAATCTGCAAAATTATACTGCTGTGAAGATATTTCTTTAATTGAAAATTATCAAGAAGCATTAGAATCAAATGAAATTTATGATATTCATCATAAACTGGAAACATCAGAAGGTGTTTATATTTCAAAGAATGAATTAGTTAAAAATAATTTATACTATAGTCGTCCTGCTTCAGAATTAATATTTTTGCCACATTCTGAACATACTAAACTTCATCACGAAATAACAATACCTGGAAGATTTGAAAAGCTATCTCAGAAAAGAAAAGGACACGCAGTTTCTGAAGAAACTAAAGAAAAAATAAAGCAATCTCGTCTGGAACACAATGCAAATCTAACAGAAGAAGAATGGAAAAAAGAATATGCTCGTACAGACGAGACAAAAAGAAAAATTAGTATTGCTAACAAAGGTAGAAAACACGCTCCTGTTTCAGAAGATGTTAGAAAAAAACTAAGTAAATCTTTAAAAGAGAGATGGGAAAATCCTGAATACAAAAAAAGACTTTCTGAATCTATCAGTGAAGGTGTCAAAAGAACTTATACCGATGAGCATCGTAAACGAATTAGTGAATCTGCTAAAAATCGTATATACACAGATGTTCAAAGAGAACGATGCCGTCAAAACATGCTGGGTAAAAAATGGTGGACGAATGGTATTGATAGTGTCCAATCTCACGAATGTCCTGAAGGGTACTGGCGTGGAAGGACCGTTAATTGTAATATCAATAATAAAGGTTCTAAAGATTTTCATTGGTACACAAATGGAATTACAAATATTTCAGCTAAAGAATGTCCTGAAGGATTTTGGAAAGGAAGAATTTCATCCAAATGTTCGGAAGAAACTAAAAGAAAAATGTCAGAATCCCGAAAAGGTGAAAAGAATGGTTTTTACGGAAAGAAACATTCAGAAGAAACCAGAATAAAAATAGGTGCAAGATGTAAAGGAACTCATTGGTATACAAATGGTATTGATAGTGTCCAATCTCACGAATGTCCTGAAGGATTTTGGAATGGGAGAACTAAAAAATGAGTGCCACTAAAGCAAGACTTATCAGAGAAATAGTCGATGTAAATACCTGGATTAATGACTATTATTTCTTAGGACCAGAAGTAGATGCGATAAGACCTTACGTTAAGGATTTCATAATTGAATACTGTAACTCAAAGAATAAAAGAAACTTTCTTTGTACAGGTGCATCCCGAACAGGTAAATCTTATGGTGTCCGTATACTATTACAACGTATACTATATGAGATGTCATGCTGGGAGAACTTTCCAGTACTCTTTTCACTTTCGCCTTCAACTGTACCGAAGGTGTATTGGCTGTCCTATACAATGAGCAAGGCTGAATCAACGGGTCTTAAGGGATTAATCAAGATGATTGATAAAGTTCCGTATTGGCAGCAACCAGACCTTAAGAGAAAACCATTAGAATCAGAATTAGTCTTTCCATTCTGTGAGGTAAGGACAGGTAGTAACGTATCACACATCATCGGTGAGGATATGATTGGCTGTATTCTTGATGAGGCTAACGTCAGGAAAGTAGCCAGGGGAACTGAGGTTGAGGAAACACAGAAGATGTTCCAGGAGATGAAGCAGCGTTCTGTAATGACATTCTCAAAGAACGGTGTATGGGGCGGATTCTCAGGCATCATTTCTTCCTCAACCACATCATCTTCATTCGTAGCACTGGAACTTGAGAAGGCAAAGAAGAATAATGATACTGTAGTGATGGAAGCATCAGTATATGAGGCTAATCCTGAGCAGTATTCAAAAGAAACTTTTCCTGTATTCATCGGTAACGGTGACATACAGCCCTTCATAGTTGACCAGATAGATTCAGCAACCACAAACCTCATCAATGAGACTTATGGTTTATCTGTCAAGGATTTCATCAGTGAGAACCCGGACCTTATTGAACCCGTACCAGTATCAATCAGAAAGTTCTATGAAGAAGACCTCATATTCTCACTTGCCAACATGTCAGGCAAGGTATCTTATGGCAACAGTAAATGGCTCAACAAGAAGTACATCAAGAACATATGGAATGAGGATAAGAAACCATTCAATAAGGAATTCATAGGCGTTGGTATATTTGACGAACTTGACTGGGAACTTATTCTCAATGAAGACTACATAATGAGCAATTACCATGGTGAGAATGTTTATATTCATGTTGACTTTGGACAGAAATATGACCACACGGGATTCTCAGCATTATACTACAACACTGAATCACATAAGATAGAATCAATGCTTTCGTTTGAGGGAACAGTTAATCTTGACATTCCTGACAATCAGACGGACCAGACGAAAATATGGCAGTTGATACTCCTTCTTTACAACTGGGGTGCGAATATAAGGCTAGTTACAGGTGATATCTGGGCAAAGTCATACCTTATTCCACAGTGCAAGGCATGGAAGGTAACTCATCCTGAATCATTCACGGGTGAGTATTATTCTGTTGATACTGACGACATGACGGCATACCTTACGATGTACAACTACATGAAGGTAAATCTTTATTCACTTCCTTATTATGCACAGATGGAAACTGAATTGAAGGAACTTGAGAAGAACATGCAGACTGGTAAGATTGACCATATGAACAATCCCAATCCTTCCAAACCAACCCACTTCAAGGATTTGATTGATGCTGTGGCAGGAGCAAGTTTACACATTGCAACACGTGAAAACATAAGCTATGAAGAAATACAGATGCAGATGGGTATTGAAAAACAAAGGTCTAGGATTAAGGATGACGGATTCTATTCAACGATTCCACTTGACGAAATGCCAGATGAAGTTGATGAGGTAGAATTGTTCAAGTCAGAACTGTATGGTGAAGACAGTTCATATGTTCCATTTGAACCTGAGGATTATTAAGCTATGAAAGTGACAGCCTGGACAGATGAAATCAATGCACGTGAAAACTACATTGACCTGTGGGAAGAGAAGTGTTCCTTAATCAATAAGGAAAAGAAACTGATTCATCCTGATGAACTTAAAAGGCAGGCAATTGAAAAGAACATTCCCTATGAGGATTACCTGAATCAATGGCTTGATGAATATCATAAGACACCTACATTCACAAACAAGGAGAGGGTGGACGAGATAAACTCAATGCTGATTGAAATGGAGAATACCGTGGTACAATGCTGTAGGGAAACGGGAATAAGGTTTACATCAGGCTATCATCAATACGGTGAGTACGGAATCCCGATTATCGATGATAAGTACATGTTCATGACCTTTGCAAGGACATGGGGAAGGCTCATGGCAGAAGCTGACGGTGACTATTCTGGCAATGGATATTTGAAGTACTACCTTCACGGAAATAAAATCAAGGAAGTTTATCCCAAAGGTTGCTGATTAATACCCCCACAGACTTGTGAGGATTGTCATAGACAAGCCGGTTTACATTAAGCCATAAAAGAATACCAACTGACCTCATAAAGCCTTTCTACGACCTTTCTCATGCGTCTATGAAGGTATTTTCAATCCTTCAATATCAGCCATAAAGCAAATAATGCAGCATAAATTATTGCCATGTACAGGAGATAAGGTATCATTGTTCACACTCCCTATCATGAAATTCAAGTTCAATGTCACCACTCTGATAGTACACGTCATCCAGATTGAGCAGACAGAAATCACCAATTTCTTCACCTTTTGTGCAATCCCAGGGTGACTTGAAGTTGCAGTTGGCAATCACCCTTGTGTTACCATGACCCATTTTGATGTATTCACCAAGTTCATCATAAAGTTCTTTTACCGTCATGACTCCATTTCCATAATTTTATTGTTCTTTGAATTCTGGATGGTCAATGTAGAACTTCTGGAGTTCATTGTTGTCATTGACGATTCTTTTCAGAAGACGCTCATGCTTCAATTCAGGATGCCTGTCTTCTTCCGTTGATGCCAGTCCATCATCAACAAAGAATCCGATTATTGATAATATTAGAAAAATCACAGAAATGGTGACCATAGGGTTGTTTCCTGAAGTCACTCCGGCATAAATAAAAACACCACTGATTATGATTATGATAAAACATACAACTCCAACTATAAAATATGTCATGATTTTATTCCTCCTTTGGAAATACAACTTCTTTCCACATAACGACTTCCTTATCTACATTTTTATACCAATTACCTTTACAATCAACACACCCCGTACTTACTATCGCTTTCCCTATAATATCAACACCATAGTGAAGCAAAACAGATTCTCCAATTGGTGGTAATTTATCTGATACCTTGTGCCATTTCGGTCTGCCTGCTTCAAGTCCTGCAAGAAAGGCTTGCTCCATTTGTAGCAATTCATCACTTGGCAAGGTTTCTTCATTCCAACCTTGTGAGCGAATCCAATCTATCGCAAGTTCAAGTTTTTCTTCATCTGTCATTTTCTGTCTCCTTCAAGAATTGCTCTGCTTCGCTTTCAGCAACACAAGTTTCTTCAATACTCTTTGCTTCAAGAAACTTTCTTAAAAGGTCTTTTACTTTATAGAAATTGTCATAAAACTTTCGTTCCATTTTGGAATAATTGTTTGCCATAACTATGTTATCGTCTTTCAGTTCAGCGTTTTCTTTCTTCAACCGCTCAACCTGCTCTGTCCTTGCATTTAGTTTCCTGCAATCTACAGAGTGAGCACCACGAATACTTGCAATCTTTCTTTCAAGCTGTGGTATCTTTTTAGTCTTTAACTCCGCATTTTCCTTTTCAAGTTCCTCAATCCTCTGCTCCTGTCTGACCTCTTCTTCAACCTGTTCAAATAATGAAGTCATAGCCTGTGGTTCAAGGTGTTCGGTAAGGTGCTTTATCTTTAATTCAAGTTCTGCATTCCGGGTTTTAAGTTCCTCATACGCTTTAGCAATTTCTATATTGCGTAGTTCCAACTGTCTTTTTTCATTTCTTAAATAATCGGCTTCAATCTCCGTCATTTACTCTGTTCTCCTTTTGTTTATTCTCCACTTTGGATTGTCAGCCAATAATCACTGTTAGACCAGCCGCCAGACCCACGCATCTTCACAACTTTCCAATCCACAAGATTGTTCCAAAAATATTGTTTTTCTTTGCTCACATTGCTTTTCAATAACTCACCGTATTTATATTCGATTGCGTGATTGTCACCTTTTTGTTCGATACAAATACAACCCCATTCATCTTTGTTTGAAAGGATATCTTCAATAACATCACCAACAGTAACACAAGGTGATACTTTAATGTGATAGGGTGAGCATTGGTCTCCGCCTGTAGGTCCGTATCCTATAATCTTGAAACTATTCATGACAATCCTCCTCAATACCCTTGCAAAATAAGTATGACAGTGATACAAGCTGTTCCTCACCATGTTCATCAACATACGGAACATCTATCAATGTATCATTATTCATCTGGCCCCAATCATCATCCGTGAGCATTTCATCATTTCTGATTTTCTCAGCAAACTTTTCGTACCATCGGGCATTTAGATTAAAAACATCAATAAGTTTCTGTTTGTTTTCAGACCTTAATTTTTCAAGCAATAGTTTATTCATGACAATCCTCCGATAATAAAGCACAGTACGACTGATGACATGCAAAACACAATGCTTATGACTGTCAGTGCAATCAACATCTTGATTATTCTGCTTAACATTGTTTTCCACCTTATATGATTAATAATAGATTCATAACATGAATTAAATTATTCCTTTGTAATAACGACATATTCCATGCTTGAAGCTACAGGAACAGGAATAATCAGATGAACGTTTTCTTTTCTCACTGTGTTGAGGAATTTATTCACCGCTTTGTCAGTATTGAACGAATGTACCTGATACCTGAGGTCTTCTTCCTCTTTAATTGGTGTGAGGTAAGATTCAAAATTACTGTTTGTTGTAAAGAAAGTTTCACCTTTATCTACCTTAAAGTGATAACCAACTATTTCAGAATCAGTGAGGCATTCCATCGGTGACAGCCGAGTTGATTTTGAGAAATTGTCAATTACAGTTCCTTGTTCAAAATTCCTACGAATGATTCTATATTCAGGATGAGATAGAATCAATTCAAGTGACACGTTCG
>JAEIGA010005937.1_pt1 | contig 18579 bp, 12 predicted proteins | sample 9270691 | NCBI WGS metagenome assembly JAEIGA01 (sample SAMN17057246, study PRJNA624740) | gut metagenome | biome: biome; isolation source: fecal sample | host: Bos grunniens | place: China: Xizang | collected 2019
CCAGCCGCCGGCGTCGTGTCCGTTCACGTAGACTCGCGGGCGCGCCATCACGCCGTCGAAAGAGAGGTATGCGCGTCCGCCCGCGGCAATCGCCGCCGCGGCCGCCGCGGAAACGGAGAACTTCCGGCGGTACCAGCCGTCGGCCCGGGACGGCAGGCAGCCGGTGGCATTGCTTTCGTAGGGGTCGAACGGACCATCGATCGCCCAGTCGTGCGGCACCCGGACCGTGCGCCAGCGCTCGGGCAGCACCTCCGCCGCGGACGCCGGCGCCCTGCCAGCGCCGTACTTCGCGAACTGCCACTCGCCGTTCAGCGACGTCGCCGCCGCCACTGCCGCCAAGATTGCCGTTATTGTCATTTTCCGCTTCTCCTTTTCCTGGCCTTCGATCCCCTTTTCCCCGGCACGCCGCCTTCGGCGCGAAGCTTGGCGATCTGGTCGCGCAAGTAGGCGGCGCGCTCGAACTCGAGCCGGTCGGCGGCCTCGAGCATCTCGCGGGTCATCTCCGCGATGACCTCCTTCGGATCCACCGCGGACGACGCCGGTGCCGGGGCAATCGCCCGTCCGGCGCGGAAGAGGTACGACGCCTCGTTAACCTTGCGCTTCACCTGCTTCGGCTCGACGCCATGCTCGCGGTTGTAGGCGATCTGGCGCTCGCGGTGCGCGGCGGTGATCTCGAGGAACTCGCGGATGGCGTCGGTCTGGTGGTCGGCGTAGAGGATCACCCTGCCCTTCACGTGGCGCGCGGCGCGGCCGGCGGTCTGGAGGAGCGAGGTGGTGGACCTGAGGAAGCCTTCCTTGTCCGCGTCGAGGATCGCCACCAGCGCGACCTCGGGAAGGTCCAGCCCCTCGCGCAGCAGGTTGATGCCGACGAGGACGTCGAAGTCGCCGCGGCGGAGACGCTGGAGGATCTCGACGCGCTCAATGGCGTCGATGTCGGAGTGGAGGTACTCGACCCTGACCCCGGTCTCGTGCAGATAGCGCGAGAGGTCCTCGGCGGAGCGCTTGGTGAGGGTGGTGACGAGCGCGCGGTCGCCCTTGAGCCGCTTGAGCTCGTCCATGAGGTCATCCACCTGGTTGGCGAGCGGGCGCACCTCGACCTCGGGGTCGAGGAGACCGGTGGGCCGGATCACCTGGCGCGCGACGGTCTTCGCCTGGGAGTACTCGTAGTCGCCGGGCGTCGCCGAGCAGTAGACGACCTCGTGGACCTTGGCGTTGAACTCGTCGAAGGTAAGCGGGCGGTTGTCCTTGGCGCTCGGCAGGCGGAAGCCGAAGTCGACGAGCTTGGACTTGCGCGCCTGGTCGCCGTTGTACATGGCGCGGAGCTGCGGAACGGTGGCGTGGGACTCGTCGACGACGGTGAGGAAGTCGTCCGGAAAGTAGTCGATGAGGCACTCGGGCGGCGAGCCTGGGGCGCGGCCAGAGAGCGGGCGCGAGTAGTTCTCGATGCCGTTGCAGTAGCCGAGCTCGCGCATCATCTCGATGTCGTACTCGGTGCGCTCGCGGAGGCGCTGCGCCTCGAGGAGCTTGCCCTTCGACTCGAAGAACCGGAGCCGCTCGGCGAGCTCGTCCTGGATGCGGGCGAAGGCGGCCTCGAGCTTGTCCCGGCCCATCACGAACTGCTTGGCGGGGGTCACGACGGCGGCGGGCATGGAGACGCCGCACTTCCCGGTCAGCGGGTCGAGCTCGCGGATGGAGTCGACCTCGTCGCCGAAGAACTCGACGCGGATCGCCTTCGTCTCGTAGGCGGGGAAGACGTCGAGGACGTCGCCGCGCACGCGGAAAACGCCGGGGGCGAAGTCGAAGTCGTTGCGCGTGTACTGCGCCTCGACGAGGCGTGCGGCGAGCTTCGAGCGGCCGATCGCCGCGCCGACGGCGATGCGCACGGCGAGGTCGCGGTACTCGTCGGACTCGCCGAGGCCGTAGATGCAGCTCACCGACGAAACCACGATCACGTCGCGGCGGGCGATGAGCGCGTTGGTGGCGGCGAGGCGGTAGCGCTCGATCTCCTCGTTGATCGCGGCGTCCTTCTCGATGTAGGTGTCGGTCTGGGGGATGTACGCCTCGGGCTGGTAGTAGTCGTAGTAGGAGATGAAGTACTCGACGGCGTTGTCGGGGAAGAACTCCTTGAGCTCGGAGTAGAGCTGGGCGGCGAGGGTCTTGTTGTGGGAGAGGACGAGCGTCGGGCGACCCCAGCGCTGGATGAGGTTGGCGAGGGTGAAGGTCTTGCCGGAGCCGGTGACGCCCTGCAGGACGAGCCGGTCGTCGCCGCGCTTCAGCCCGTCGAGGAGCGCGGCGACGGCCTCGGGCTGGTCGCCGGTGGGGCGGAACGGCGACTTGAGCCGGAACGGCGAAGCCACCCTACCTCCCAATTGCGAGCCGCTCCGCCAGCCGCTCCGGAAGCCCGGCCGCGCGAATGCGCGCCTGCGCCGCCTCGACGTCGTACTCGAGCCGCCGGAAGCGCACCACGCGCTCGGAAGGGTCGTACAGGGCGTACGCCGCGCGCGGATCGCCGTCGCGCGGCTGGCCGACGGAGCCGACGTTGATGAAGTACTTGCGGCCGATCGGCATCTTGAAGTCCTGCGCGTCGATGCGGTACACCGCCGCCAGCTGCTTCTCGTAGATCATCGGGCAGTGGGTGTGGCCGTGGAAGCAGAGCGGGGTCACCTGATGGACGAAGTGGGCCTCGGCCTGGAGATGGTCGAAGACGTAGCCGAACGCCTCCGGGCAGTCCATCGTCGCATGAACGAGGGTGATGCCCATGGTCGTGACCACGAACGGGAGCCGGCTCAGGTACTCCAGCTCGTCGCCGGAGAGCCGGTCACGCGTCCAGCGGATAACCTCCGCCGCGACGGGGTTGAAGTCCATCAGGTTCTGGCTGGAAGAGACGTAGTGGTCGTGGTTGCCCATCACCACCGGGCAGCCGAGTTCGCGGACGATCTTGAGGCACTCGGCGGGGCAGGCGTTGTAGCCGACGACGTCGCCGGTGCAGAGGAAGTCGGTCACACCCTGGGCGCGGCAGTCGTCCAGCACGACGTTGAGCGCGTCGAGGTTGGAGTGGATGTCTCCGAGTATGGCGAACTTCCTGGCCATTGGCGTTACTTGAGCAGCTGCGCGAGAAGCTGCATGTCGGACGGGGTGGTCAACTTGAAGTTGGGCGCGAAGGACTCGACTATCTTCACCTGCACTCCGGCAAGCTCGACCGCCTGGCAGTCGTCGGTCACGTCGGTCTTCGCGTCGAGCTGGCGGTAGGCGTCTCGCAGAGCCTGGTACTGGAAGGCCTGCGGCGTCTGCACCTCCCAGAGCCGTTCGCGCGGAACGGTCTTGGTGACCGTGAGCCCCTTGGCGCAGTGCTTGAGCGTGTCGGAGACCGGGCGTCCGGGCGCGGCGGCCGGGACCTTGCGGGCCGCCGCGGCCATCTCGTCGATCAGCTCCGGGGTGACGCACGGCCGCGCGCCGTCGTGCACAAGCACGGTCTTCGTGTCAGGCTCGCAGGCGGCGAGGCCGGCCGCCACCGACTCCTGCCGGCGCGGGCCGCCGGCGACGACCGCCTGCAGTTTGGAGATGCCGAACATCTTCGCCACCGCCTTGGAGGCGACGATCTGGTCCTTGCGCACCACCAGCACGATGCGGTCCACGCTCGACGCGCGCTCGAACGCCATCAGGCTCCATGCCACCACCGGGCGGTTCACGAGGCTCAGGAACGCCTTGTCGACGCCGGTGCCCATGCGGGACGACTTGCCAGCCGCCAGTATTATCGCCGTTGTCATACCAACCCCCTTCCGCAGCATTTCTTGTACTTCTTGCCCGAGCCGCAGGGGCACGGGTCGTTCCGGCCGACCGCCGCGGAAGCGCGGCGCACCGGCGCAGGAGCAAAGCCAGGGGGAGGCACCGAGCCGGGCGGCGGAGCGCCGCCGCCGCTTTGCGCCATCATCTCCGCAAATACGTCGCCGATGGTCTTCTGGCCCGCGCCGGGGGCGCCGGCCGGGCGCCGCGCGGAGCGGCGCGGGACGGCGGGGCCGCCGCCCGCGGCGTCGGAGTCGAACTCGCCGGCATTGGTGCGCGCGCGTTCGTTCGCGGCCATCGCCTCGAGCATCGCCCGCATCCTCGCCGCGCTCGCGCTGCGGAACTCCGCCGCGACGACCTTCGACTTCACGGTCGCCATTAGCGTCTCGAACATCTCGAACGCCTCTTTCTTGTACTCGATGAGCGGGTCGCGCTGGCCGTAGGCGCGCAGGTTCACGCCCTGGCGGAGGTCGTCCATCGCGCTCAGGTACTCCTGCCACTCGCTGTCGACCACGCTGAGGAAGACGCCGCGCTCCATCTGCGGGAGCATCTCCGGGTCCTCGCCCGCGCACTTCGACTCGTACGCCTCGGCGACGCGCTTCATCACCAGGTCGCCGGCCTCGGCCGGCTTGCCGAGGAGCGGAGTGAGCTCCTCCTCGGTCACCGTCACCGGGAAGGTGTGGCCGAGCCAGTCCATGAAGTCCGCGAGTCCCTCGCCCTTGGTGTCGAAGAGGCAGCGCTCGGCCTGGGTCTGCACGAGGTCGTTCATCACGTCCAGCACCAGGTCGTGGACGGCCGCCTGGTCGCCGTTGAGGACGCGCGAGCGGATCTCGTAGACCACCGAGCGCTGCTTGTTCATCACGTCGTCGTACTCGAGTGTGCGCTTGCGGACCGCAAAGTGCTGCTGCTCGACGCGGCGCTGCGCCGTCTCCACCGAGCGGTTGAGCCAGCGGTGCTCCATCACCTCGCCCTCCTTGAGGCCGAGGCGCTGCATGATGCCCGAGAGCCGCTGCGAACCGAAGAGGCGCATCAGCTTGTCCTCGAGCGAGATGAAGAACTGGGAGCTGCCCGGGTCGCCCTGGCGCGAGCAGCGGCCGCGCAGCTGGCGGTCGATGCGCCGCGACTCGTGGCGCTCGGAGCCGATCACGTGGAGGCCGCCGAGCTCCGGGACGCCGGGGCCGAGCTTGATGTCGGTGCCGCGGCCGGCCATGTTGGTGGCGATCGTCACCGCCCCCTTCATGCCCGCGAGCGCGACGATCTCCGCCTCGCGCGCGTGGTTCTTGGCGTTGAGCACCTCGTGCGGGATGTGGGCGAGCTTGAGCATGCGCGAGAGCACCTCGCTCGTCGCCACCTCCACCGTGCCCAGCAGCACCGGCTGGCCAAGCTCGTGGCGGCGGCGGACGTCCTCGATGACCGCCTTGAACTTCTCGCGCTCGGTGCGGTAGATCTGGTCGTTGCCGTCGACGCGGTTCACCGGCTTGTTGGTCGGGATCGACACCACGTCGAGCTTGTAGATGTCGCGGAACTCGCGCGCCTCGGTCTCGGCGGTGCCGGTCATGCCGGAGAGCTTCTTGTAGAGGCGGAAGTAGTTCTGGATCGTGATCGTCGCCAGCGTCTGCGACTCCTTCTCGATCTCCACCCCCTCCTTAGCCTCGACCGCCTGGTGGAGGCCGTCGGACCAGCGGCGGCCGGGCAGCACGCGGCCGGTGAACTCGTCCACGATGTACACGTGGCCGGCGCCGGACTCGTCGGACTGCACCACGTAGTCGACGTCGCGCTCGTAGAGGCAGTAGGCGCGCAGGAGCTGGTCGGTGACGTGGACGCGGTCGGACTTTTCCACGAACTCCGCCTGCGCGTCGCGCCGGCGCTCGATGCGCTCGGACTCGGAAAGCGACTTGTCGCCGTCGATCGCGCTCAGCTGTGCGGCGAGGTCCGGCAGCACGAAGAGCTGCGGGTCCTGGGGGCAGATCTTCTCGCAGCCGCGGTCGGTCAGCGCCACCTCGCGCGTGCGCTCGTCGATGGTGAAGTAGAGCTCCTCCCTCAGCTCGCGCGCGTGCGCCTTGTACACCTCGGAGAGGAACTGCATCTCCACCGTCTCGTGGTGGTGCCGGAGCTCCGCGTCCTCGAGCATGTGCATGAGCTGCTTGTGGCGCGGCATCGAGTGGTAGACCTGGTAGATGCGGTCCTTGAACGTCTGCACGTCGCCGGACTCGAGCGCCTTCTTCGCCTGCTGGATGAAGTCGTTGCACTGCGCCGTCTGCACCTTCACGATCGACGAGACGAGCGGGTTGAGCTCGGTGTAGACGTGGCTGGTGGAGATCGTCGCCGGGCCCGAGATGATGAGCGGCGTGCGCGCCTCGTCGATCAGGATCGAGTCCACTTCGTCGACGATCGCGAAGTTGTGGCCGCGCTGCACCACCTGCTCGGGGCGCTGCGCCATGCCGTTGTCGCGCAGGTAGTCGAAGCCGAACTCCGAGTTGGTGCCGTAGGTGATGTCGCAGGCGTACTGCGCGCGGCGCTCGTCGGAGTCCATCGAGTTCTGGATGCAGCCGACCGTGAGCCCGAGGTACTTGTAGAGGTGGCCCATCCACGTCGCGTCGCGGCGGGCGAGGTAGTCGTTCACCGTGACGAGCTGCACGTTCTTCCCGGCGAGCGCGTTCAAGTAGAGCGGCAGCGTGGCCACCAGCGTCTTGCCCTCGCCGGTCTGCATCTCGGCGATCTTGCCCTGGTGGAGCACGATGCCGCCGATGAGCTGCACGTCGAACGGAACCATGTTCCAGACAAGCTCGTGGCCGCAGACCTCGGCGGTGGTGCCGACGAGGTGGCGGCAGGCGTTCTTGACGAGCGCATACGCCTCGGGCAGGATCGAGTCGAGCGACTCGCCGTTAGCCACCCGGTCGCGGAACTCCTGCGTCTTCGCGGGGAAGTCCTGGTCCGAGAAGTTCTTCGCCTGGTACTCTTCCTCAATGCGGTTGATTTCGCGAACGATGGGCCACAGCTTCTTCAGCACTCGCTCGTTTCTGGTACCAAATAATGACTTCAATAAATTCATATCATGCGTATTATACCAAAATTCGGGCATGCGCGTATAGCCCGATCTGGAAGAGGGCTATCTGACCCTGGGAAACGTCGCGTCGGCCTTCTCGCCGCCGAAGTCGCCGAAAAGCCCAGAGGCCATGGCTATGTAGAGCGCAAGGTCCATGTCGTTCACGAACGGATCCGGCCCTTCGCCGAGCTGCCGCGGGAAGAGAGGCTCGCCGCGGTCGTCGAGCATAACCGTGGAGAACGGAAGCATCCACGCCGCGGTGGCCGAGCCGTCCGGCCTGAACATGCAGAGGCAGTTGCGCAGGCACCTCTCTGCCCGTTCGCGCCAACCCTTTTCGCCCGTCGCCGCCGCGTAGAGGATGAAAGCACGCGCGGAAAAGGCGCTGTGCTGGTGCAGCGTGTCGCCATATCTGCGGTTGCGCCCGAACCAGTAGCCGTCCCAGTGCCGGATGGGGATTTCCCGGCGCCTGTGGTCCGGCTGGCAGCCGTTAAAGCGGCAAAGCGCGTCAAGGTGTACCTTCAGCTGCGAGAGGACGTCGGGACGCCGGTCGACGAGCTGGTAGTAGCGGGAGAGGATGTGCACCGCCGGCGAGACGATCGTCTGCTCGTAGCCGACTTCGTGCGCCGGGTAGTCGAGGCCGTTCGCAAGGATGTTCGCGACATGCCGCCCGAGGCACGCGCGGAGGCGCGTCGCGTCGCGCCCCTCGCGCTCGAGCAGCGCGATGTCGGACGAGAAGTCGGTGCCGTTCGGATAGAACCTGTCCCCGCCGAGCTCGTAGTAGCCCAAGAGCGTCTTTTCGAGGTCGTCGAGATACTTGCGGTCGTGCGTCAGGTTGAAAAGCTCGACCCAGAACCGCGAAAAACTCGGCGCGTTGTAGAGGCGCCTGAACTTGGGATCCATGCCGATCGTGTCGTACACCGCGCCCGTCCGCCCATCGTAACACTCGCGCCGTACGAACTGCTCGAAGAGGTCGAGCGAGGCGCGCACCTCGGGATCGTCGTGCGAGCAGAGCCAACGCGCGATAGTGACGGCCATTATGACGCGCTCGCGGCAGGCGTTGAAGTCGCGGAAGCGGTAGTCGAAATACTGCCGTCCGTCGACGGTGTCGTAGATCAGGTACGCGCCATAGAGCGGACTCTCCATGTCAAGGCACTGCTGGTTGCGGACGATGAAGTGGACGCGACGATCGAGCAGTTCCTCGAGCGTGGGCGAACAGTAGCCGAACGCCTTCGCCTTCTTTCCGCCGGCCTCGAACTCGAACGCGTATTCGCCCACGCCCCGATCGGGCTTGCGCGAATAGTGGCGCACGGAGCCGTCGGGCGCGGTCACGTCGATCTCGAAGGACTCGTCCGGGAAGATCGTATCCTGGCGGAAGTCGATCTTCGCGCCGCCGAGCCGGAGCAGCGCCTCGTCGAACCTGCCGGCGGGATGGGCCGCGACCTTCCAGGCGATCGTCCTGGCCTCGCCGCCCTTAAGCACGAAAGCCCCTGGATGCAGCTCGAAGTCGCCGCGGTCGTTGGAGCCCTCCTTCCAGAGTCGGCGCACCGAATAGGCGTCGAGGTCGCCTTGCTGCAGGACGAGCGCGAGTTCCGTCGGGAACGGCCCCATCTTGAGCGCGTGCACCCACGAGTTCTCGCCGCCGCACCAGATGTGCGCATGGCAGCGGCGCACAAGGCATTCGGCGGCGTCGCCGTAGGAGTCGTTGAACGTCGCGAGGATGCCGAGGTCGCCGCGCCGGAAATACACCGGCCACTTCGCGTCGTTGACGAAGACATACTCCTCTTCAAGCACCTCGCCGGTCACGCGCCGGCGCACTTCGGCGCGCAGCGTGTCCCAGTCTTCCATCGCGTAGGACGAGACGACCCACTCGCCGTCCTCGCGCATCCCTTTAAAGCGGAAGGCGGTGGAATTCTGGTAAGACCTGCCGGGAGCCTGCGCCACCAGGCGAATCTGCCCCCAGCCCGCCGTTCCCTCGATCCAGTTCATGCGGGCGGGGTCGTCGTTGAGGACGAGCGACGAAAGCGTACCATCCGCCCCGTTCCAGGTCACGGTGAAGTCGGCGTTGGACCTGACTGCTGCCGACGCCGCCAGCCACAGGCAGGCCGCCGCCGCGCAGCAGAGGACGGACTTCTTCCCTCTCATTGCCACCAACCAGTTCAAGCCGTCGTCCGTGGCTTGAGCGTACACTGGATCGACGCCGCGAGCACGTGCCGCTCGCCGGGGGCGAGGGTGCGGCCGCCGGGCCAGTCGCTCACCGGCTCGACGCAGACGAACTTGCGCCAGTCCTCCGCCGCGAGATCCGGAAGCTTGCCGCCGGGGCCGGGGTTCCAGACCACCGCGGCGTCGTTGCCGGACGAGACCACCGCCGTCGCGCGGCCGGCGGCCTCGTCGACGAGTGCATACTCGTGCTTGGGGGCGGTCGGCATGGCGAAGATGTGGTCGACGTCGTGGTCGAGCGCGAGGTCGCCGCACTGCGCCTGGTCCGGCTCGCCGGCAACGCCGTCGAAGTAGACAAGGCCGTCCAGTCCGCGCACCCGCGAGCGGTCGCGCTCGCCGACGAGCAGGTAGGGGTGGAAGCCGCAGCTGAAGGAGAACGGCTCCTTGCCGGTGTTCGCTGTGGCGAGCGACAGGTTGAGCTTCATCGTCACCGAGACGGTGTACTCGAGGTCGAAGTCGTGCGGCCAGACCTTGCGGGTATCGGCGTCGGACCTGAGCCCCAGCACGACTTCGGTCTTCTCCTCGGAGTACTCGGTGCTCCTGACCTCGAAGACGGACTTGCGCGCGAAGCCGTGCTGCGGCAGCTCCTTCGAGAAGCGGTTGCCGAACTGCGGCCAGCAGACTGGGATGCCGGCGTGAACCGAATCGCCGCGGTTGTACTCGCGCTTCGCCGGGCGGAATATGACCGGCCCTACCCCGGTCGGGCGGTAGTCGAGCACGTTGGCGCCCCAAAGCGAAATTTCCGCCGAGCCGTACTTGTTGGCGATGAGGACGCTGGGGCAGCCGGCCGGGCCATCGCGGAAAACGATGCGTCCGGGCGCGCCATAGCGCGAATTGAGCGTTTCGACGGATGCGTTCATGGGCGTTCTGTCATTCGTTGTTGGCGGAGGGAGGGGGATTCGAACCCCCGATACGAAGATTAGTCCGTATGACGATTTAGCAAACCGTTGCCTTCAGCCACTCGGCCATCCCTCCTGCTCGCGGCTCCGACCTGCGCCGGAGCCTTAATTGTTGAGTAGTATATCAAATCTTCTGGACACCGTCAACGAAGACGGCCGAAGGCTTCCAGCTCCGCGGGTTGATCACCACAAGGTCGGCGACGTAGCCCTTCTCGACCTTGCCGAGCGACTTGCCCCAGCCAAGCTCGATCGCCTGGTTCCAGGAGGTGCAGCGCACGAGGTCCTTGAGCGGAATGCCGGTGACGTCGTGTACGTTCTTGAGCCCCATACCCATCCAGAGCGTGGAGCCCGCGAGGTTGCCGCCCTCAACGAGGCGCGCCTCGCCGTTCTTGAGCAGCACCTTGAGCCCGCCCATCTCGAAGGCGTAGCCGTCCTTGCAGTGCGAGCAGCGAAGCGAGTCGGTGATCATCTGGATGTGCTCGAGGCTGCGGCGGGTGAAGATGAGCCTGAGCATATCGGGGCAGAGGTGGATCTTGTCGCAGATGACCTCGGTGTTGAGGTCCTCGACCAGGAATCCGGCGCCGACCATGCCGATCTCGCGGTGGTGAAGCGGGGTCATCTGGTTGCAGAAGTGGGTCATGTGCCTGAGGCCATTCCTGTACGCCGGCTTGAGGTCGGCGAACTTGGCGCCGGTGTGCCCGCAGCTCGGCACCACGCCGGTCTTGAAGCACTCCTTGGCGAACTTGGCGCCGCCCTCGGCCTCGACCGCGTAGGAGATGAGCTTCACCGGATAGACCTTGGCGATCGCCTTGACCTCCTTGATGTCTGGCTTGCGCACGTACTTCGGGTTCTGGGCGCCGCAGCACTTGACGTTGATGAACGGACCCTCGAGGTGGATGGCCGGCACCTTCGCATAGGGCATGCCCGCCTTGGCATACGCCTTCGCGTTCTTCGCGGCCTTGACGAGCTCGCCGTGCGAGACGGTGAGCGTGGTCGGGAGGACGGTCGTCACGCCTTCCTGGAGCTTCGCCTTGGCGAACTCGAAGACCGCATTCGGGTCGGCGTCGCAGAAGTCGTAGCCGAGCGCGCCGTGGGTGTGGACGTCGATGAAGCCGGGCATCAGGTACTGCCCGCGCACGTCGACGACGGTGTTGTTCTTGTCCGCCTTCGCGGACGCAGGGCCCTTCCGGACGGACTTGATGCGCCCGTCCTCGACGACGACGACCGCGTTCTCGAGGTCGACTCCGGGGGAGATGACGTGGGCGTTGACGATGGTGGTCTTCATTTTTCGCTTTCCTTTCTGGTTTCGCCTGCCGGCGAGATGGGTTCTTCGGTTAGCTGGAAGCGGGAAATCCTGACACCGGTCGGGGCGAGCAGCTTGCGCACCACGCCGATCCTCTCGTCGCTGAGTTCGCAGGCTATCACGAACGAGTCTGCGTTGAGCAGATTGACGATGTCCGGGGCCTGCGAAAGCGTACCCCAGACCTTCATCCCGCCGATGTAGTGGCCGCGCAGCAGGATGTCGTCGTCGACGATGCCGACGATGATGCGGCTGTTCTCCGCGGTGCGGCGCACGAGCTCGCGGCGGAACGCGCGATAGCGGAGCCCCGAGCCGTAGACCAGCACCCGCGAGACGTCCTTGCGGGCGACGAGCCGGCCGCAGTCGATCGCGTAGAAGAAGTCGCGCGCGACCATGCGAACCACCCTGACGGCGAGCAGACCGACGAACGTCAACAGCGCATACCCCGCCGCGAAGGCAATGAACATTTCGTCGACGAGCGGATTGGCGATGTAGTACGACGCAACCGAGCCCGTAAGCGCGCCGGCCGCGCAGGCGAGGAAGAGCCGCATGTAGTTCGACGGCATCGCGCGCGACCAGACGGTGACGTAGGTGCGCATGAAGACAAGCCACGCAAATGACGCGGCGACATGGATCGACAGCACCACCCTCGCCCGGTCGAGGGTAAGCGGCAGCTGCAGCGCGGCGCTCAGCGCAACAAACGCGAGCACCAGCACGGCGACGTCGCAGACCAGGTAGAGCGGCACCGCCAGCCGGGCGCGGCGGCGGCGGCTCGCAGCGTCGCGGGCGTGCGCGGCGCGGCTCAGGAGCATGCCCACGTCAAAAAACTCCACCCGCGCCATGTCGCGGAAGACGATTACCGTGGTCACCGCAAAAGCGACGAGCCACAGCCCCGCCGCGCGCGACCGGAGCGAGGCCGCGACGAGTCCGAAGGCGACGAGCGCCATCGCAAGCGCGTAGAGCGTCCACGCCGCCTTGCGCTGGTTGAGGCCCATCGCCCTGAGGATGCGGTGGTGGACGTGGTCGGTGTCGGCGGAGGCTATCCCCGACGCGACCGGGAACTTGCGCAGCATCCGGCGCACACTACGGCGGACGATCGCAAGCGCGGTGTCGAAGATCGGCACCCCCATCGCCAGAAGCGGCACCCCGACCGAGACGAGCAGCGAGTTCTGCACATGAGAGCAAAGCGGCAGCACCGCAAGCATGTAGCCGATCAGCATCGAGCCGGAGTCGCCGAGGAAAACGCTGGCGGGGTTGTAGTTGTAGCGCAGGAACCCAAGCAGCCCGCCCGCCAGCGCCGCGTAGAAGGAAATCTGCGAGGTGCAGCGCAGGAAAAAGAGCCCGCCCCCCATGCCGATCACGGCGATCAGCGCCAGCCCGCTCGCGAGTCCGTCCAGCCCGTCGATGAGGTTAAACGCGTTCATCGCGCCGACGATCCAGAAAATGGTGAGAACGCAGTCCAGCGGCGCGGGGATGGAAGGCCAGAGGTCGGCGAAGCCGAGGTCCACCCAGAACCACACCAGAAGCCCGACCACGAACTGCCCGGCGAGCTTTGCGAGCGGGGAGAGCGACCACTTGTCGTCGGCAAGCCCGATGCCCATCGCCAGTGCTGCGACCGCACCGATCTTCCAGAACGTCGCCGACGGCAGCGATCCAAGCGGGGGGAGTCCGGTGACCGCCACGAATGCCGCGTAGGAGACGGCGACGCCGAGGAAGAGCGCCACCCCGCCGCCGCGTGGCACTGGCGACTGGTTGATCCGGCGCCCGCCGGGGCGGTCCACCATCCCCAGCCGGCGGTTGATCTCGCGCACAATCGGCGTCAGCACGAGCGTGAGGGCGAACGCGCCGAGGAACGGGACGATGTACGGCATGAACCTCGCTATCATTCCACTGCCTCCTTCAATGCGGCGAGAAACTCGCCGAACCTGTCTTCGTCGCACCCGGTGGAGCTCACGGTCATCATCACCCAGCGGTCGATCCGGCCGCAGAACGACCGATCCCAGACATCGGTCATGATCCGCCGGACATGGGACGCGGTGCGCACCCCGCGCTGGTTGAAGAAGGTGTAGGCGAAGCGCATCGGCTCCGCCGCCACTCCGCGCTCAACCCGGAGGAGCCGCCACGGCACGCCAGCGAACTCCGCCCCGTGCGGGTCGCGCATGAGGAAACCCTGCGCCGGCAGGCAGAGTTCGGGACGGTGGATCGAGTTCTTGGTGCGGCCGCCGATGACGACGGTCACCACGTGCCGCGCCCCGCCGGGGCCGAAGTAGACCCGCCGAAGGACGCGGGTGTCGCGCGGCAAAGCCCCCAGCTCGACCGCCGTCGCCTCCGACTCCTCGGAAACACAGCCCTTCACCTCCCCGAGGCGCAGCTCGATGTCGGCGGCGGCCTCCGGCGGAGGCAACGAGGTCTGCACCGCCATCGTCGCCACCACCGCCACCGCGGCAAGGACCGGAATCGCCAGGCGCGGCAGGCTCATTTCGCCCCCCTTCCCCGCAGCAGCTCGGCGCAGCCGACCATCATCGCGATGGCGACGATGAAGACGACGTAGCCGGAGTAGTCGTGGTAGAAGCCGGTCGCGAATTCCGGCGAGCACCACAGCCCGACCGCGCAGATCAGCAGCACGCGCACGATGTTGCCGACAATGGCGATCGGCACCGCCAGCGCGAACAGCGCCGCGCGTCGCCACCAGCCGTCAAGCGTGAAATACCCATAGCCGGCCGCCAGCGCGAGGAGCGCGAAGATCGACCTCAGCCCCGCACACGGCGAGGCGACGTCGATCGCGAAGCCGCCGGGGGCGGTAATGGTGGTGCCGACGCGCAACACATCGGCGCCGACGCCGTCGAGAATCGCCGCGGCAAGGGCGGAGGCTATGAGCCGCAGGTGCACGGTCACGACGTCGAGGAAGGTGGCAAGCGGAATGCAGAAGAGCAGGAACGCCGCCGGAAAGGCGAGGCGCGCGGCGGTACGGCGGCCATAGACCGCCCATGGAATGGTGGCGCAAAGCGCGGCAAAGGCGGCGATCTCCAACCGGATCTGCACGCCGCGCACGCCGAGGAAGCCGACGAAAAGCGCCGCGAAGGTGGCGGCGAGCCCGGCAAAGCTCGGCTCTCCGAGCGAGGAGACTATCTCGCGGCGCTCGCGCCAGACCACATAAGCCGAAAACACCGGCACGTACCAGCCGAAGGACATGTCTTCGAGCGGATCAGAGAAGACGAACGGCGCATGGACGAAGATCAGCTCCTTGAAGCCGTATACGAGCGAGAGGAGCGCAGCGCCCAAAAGCGCCGCGCGAACCCTGTTCTCGCCTTTCGTGGTCATCGTCGGATATTCCCCCTATCCCCGCGGATGCGCGGCGGCGACCGCGTCCTTGAGCCGTTCCACCGAAACATGGGTGTAGACTTGCGTCGTCGAGAGCGACGCGTGGCCGAGCATTTCCTGGACGCTCCTTAAATCCGCCCCGCCGTCCAGAAGATGCGTCGCGAAGCTGTGGCGAAGCTTGTGCGGGGTCAAGTCGGTCGGCAGCCCGGCCTCGGCGAGGTAGCGCTTCATCGTCCGCTGCGCCTCGCGAGGCGCGAGCCGAGCGCCCCGTGCGGAGAGGAAAATCGGTTCGGCGCGTCCGACGAGCGACTGGTCGCGCGCCTCGAGCGCGGCCCGAAGCCGCCCGAGCGCCTCGCGGGCGGGGCGTCCGAGGATCACCAGCCGGTCCTTCGAGCCCTTGCCGGTCACCACCATTGTGCCGCGCTCGAGGTCGGCGTCGCCCCAGTCCGCGCCGGTCATCTCGCTGATGCGGCAGCCCGTCGAGTAGAGTGCCTCGAAAAGCGCGGTGTCACGGAGCGCCGTCTCCTCGCCGATGGTGCCGGAGGCGCGGTCGATCGCCGGCTGCTCAAGGAACCTGGCCACCTCGGCGGGCGAGAGCGTCTTCGGCAAGGCGGGACGCGCCTTCGGCCCGCGCAGGTAGGAAAACGGGTTCGCCTCAACGACGCCCTCGCCCTGGAGATAGCGGTAGAAGGTGCGCGCGGCAGCGAGCTTGCGGCGGACCGACGAGGCCGCTTCGCCTCTCTTCGCGAGCTCCAGCAGGAACGCGCGCGCACGCGCCTCGCCGAGTTCCGTCCATGGGAACGGCGGCTCCGCCGCCTCGCCCCAGGCCGAGGACGCGAGCTGGGCGAGGTCCAGCATGTATCCTGCGCGGGTGTTTGCGGAGGCGTTGCGCTCCGCAAGCAGGTATTCGGAAAACCGCTTCGCCAGCGGGTCGCCGTTCAGAAACCTATTCGATCTCGGAGGCACCCCTCCTGCCCCCCTTCATCTCGATTCCCAGCGCGTCCTTCTTCGCCTCGTAGTCCGGGATCTGGTCGCGGTACGCCTTCACCACCCGCTTAAGCGCGACGATCTGGCGGTCGGAAAGCGTGTGGCGGCGCGCGTACTGGGCGGTGAGCGAATCGAAGAACGACTTGTCGTCGTAGACCCGCTTGCCGAAGCGGGTCGGCGAGCGGAACTCCTTGACCGACTTGAGCATCTCGAGCATCTCGCCGGCGGCGGCATCGCTCGCCTTGGGCTCGACCGGGTCGGCGAACTCCGCCAGTTTGGTGCGCACCTCCTCCTCGTCGGGATGACCGTCGATCTTCTCGAGGATCGCGCGCGCGACGATGGAGAGCTGCTTGCGGGTGAGGCTCCTGCCGTGCTCCGCCTGCTCGCGCACCGAGGAAAGGAAGCGGTTGCCCTTCATTTCCGGCATGGTGTCCAGCTTGGAGAAGCAGTACTTCACCATCTCCTGGTCGGCGAAGGCCGTCACCGTCTTCTGCGGGGCAAGCGACACGGCGGCAAGACGGGCGTCGCAGTCCGGAATCTGGTCGTGGTACCAGGAGGCCACGCGCACGAGCGACTGGAGCTGGCGCAGCGTGAGCGGCTTCGAGCCCTCCTCCGCCTGCGCCTTCACGCTCTCGACGAAGGCGCGGTCGTCGTAGATCCGCTTGCCCACCTTCTTCGCCGGCTTCCAGTCCTTCACCTGCGACAGCATCGCGAAGACCACGTCGAACTTGGTGCGGTCCGGCGGCGGCTCGGAGGCGTCGCTGATCTCCTTCAGGAGCCGCGCGTAGAAGTCGCTGAGCATGTCGTCCATCGCGACGCCCTTCTCCTCCACCTGGTCGAGCTCGGCCTCCATCTTGGCGGTGTAGCCGACGGAGAAGAGGTCGTCCATCTTCTTCACCAGCCAGTCGCACACCAGGAAGCCGCGCTCCAGCGGCACCAGCTTGCGCTTCTCGTTCTTGGCGTACTCGCGCACCTTCAGCGTCTCGATCGTCGCCGCGTAGGTGGAAGGCCGCCCCACGCCGTTCTCCTCCAGCGCCTTGATGAGGCTCGCCTCGGAGTAGTGGGCCGGGCCCTTGGTCTGCTTCTCTTCCGAGAGCCAGCGCACCGCCTGCAGCGACTCGCCGGGCTGCACCTGCGGCAGGTAGGCTACCTCGTCGGTGTCCTCGTCGTCCTCGCCGTCCTGCGTCTTCTTCTTGAGCGAGAGCTTCATCACCTTGAGGAAGCCCTCGAACTCCACCACCGTCGCCGACGCGGTGAAGAGGTAGTCGTGGGCAAGGGCCGGCTTCACCGCCTTCAGCGAAATCGAGCGCACCGAGGTCCGGGCGTCGGCCATCTGGGAGGCGACGAACCGCCGCCAGACGAGGTCGTAGAGCTTGAGCTCCTGCGACTCGAGCGAGGACTGGCCGGGCGTGAGCCCGACCTGCGTGGGCCGGATCGCCTCGTGCGCCTCCTGCGCGGCGACGCTGTTCTTCGCCTTCGCCGCGTAGAAGTTGGGCTTCTCGGGGTAGAACTCGGGACCGAACTCGGCGACGACGAACTCCTTCGCCGCGGCGCGCGCCTGCTCGGAGACATTGACCGAATCGGTGCGCATGTAGGTGATGAGGCCGCGCTCGTACAGCGCCTGCGCGAGCTTCATCGTGGTGCCGGGCGAGTAGCCGAGCACGCTCGAGGCCGCCTGCTGCAGGGTGGAGGTGGTGAACGGCGGCAGCGCGTGGCGCGCGCGCGGCTGGCTCTTTGACTCGGCCACCTCGAGCTGGGCCCCGGCGAGGTCGAGGAGAATGCCGTTGGCGGCGTCGCGCTCGCGCACGTCCGGCTTCTCACCGTCCAGCCGCGAAAGCCGCGCGGCGAATGTCTTCTCGTCGCCGTCCTTCTTCGCCTCCACGCCCATCAGGAAGTACGTCACCGGCTTGAACGCGTCGATCTCGCGCTGGCGCTCCACGAGCAGTCTCAGCGCCACCGACTGCACGCGCCCCGCCGAGAGCGTGCGGTTGTTGGGGCAGTTGATGTTCTTCCACAGCAGCGGCGAGATCCGGTAGCCGACGAGCCGGTCGAGGATGCGCCGCGCCTGCTGGGCGTCGACGAGCGGCATGTCGATGTCCCGCGGTAAACCAACCGCCTTCGTCACCGCGCTCTTGGTGATCTCGTTGTAGGTGACGCGGCGGAACGGCTTGTCGCCGGCGACGGGCGAAAGCACCTCCTTCAGGTGCCAGGCGATCGCCTCCCCCTCGCGGTCGGGATCGCTCGCGAGATAGATCGAATCGGCCTTCTTCGCCGCCGCCTTCAGCTCGGCGACGACCTTGGCCTTGCCCTCCGGAACCTCGTACCGGGGAACAAAGCTCCAGCGGCCTGGCCCCTTCTCCTCGATCCTGATCGCACCGTTCTCCTTCGGCAGATCGCGGATATGCCCGACCGAACTCTTGACGACGAACGACTCGCCAAGGTACTTGCCTATCGTCTTCGCCTTCGCCGGCGATTCCACTATCAGCAGCTTCTTCGACATGTTCCCTCTGTTTTTCCCTCTGCGGCCTGTACCGCATTTCGTTTTACTGGTGGGGAATGATACACCCATCGCGCGTTTTTGTCAAGAGCGCCAGTTCGTCCGCGGCAAGGTCGCGCCATTCGCCAGGCTTGAGCTCCGGCGGCAGCCCGAGGCCGCCGATCGCCACCCGCTTCAGCGACAGGACGACGAGATGCGCCAGCGAGCACATCTTGCGGATCTGGCGCTTCCTGCCTTCGCCGAGGACGAACTTCAAGACCGCGGTGTTGTCCCGCCGAATCTCGACGACCTCGACCGGCACCGGGCGGATAACGTAGCCGTCGTCCATCTTCAGCGGCGAGCGCAACGTGGCGAGCTTCTCCTCGCTCCAGCGGCCAGCCACCTTCACGATGTACGTCTTCTCGTGGCCGAAGCGCGGATGGGTAAGGCGGTTGACGAGCGCACCGTCGTTGGACATGACGAGCATGCCCTCGGAGTCGCGGTCGAGCCGCCCCGCCGGCACCAGCCGCTCCGGGACGCGCACGAGGTC
>JAEIGA010005938.1_pt1 | contig 18573 bp, 8 predicted proteins | sample 9270691 | NCBI WGS metagenome assembly JAEIGA01 (sample SAMN17057246, study PRJNA624740) | gut metagenome | biome: biome; isolation source: fecal sample | host: Bos grunniens | place: China: Xizang | collected 2019
CGAGGCAGAGTTTACTGTCACATACAATGGTGCTGACGTAACAGCCAAGGCAGAGATAATCTCTACTTCGGCGGATCTGGTCGGAAATGTATATGCTCCTAAGGCAGAAGGCACAGCAGTATTTCATGCCGTATATAACGGTTTGAAATCCAATGAGGTGACGGTCAATGTAATAAATACAGCTGTCAAAATCGAGTCCAAGTATGACCGACATGTACTCGTTGCAGAATTTACCGGAGCCTCATGCGCGTTTTGTCCTGAAGGATACGACAATATGGCACTTCAGCTTTCTAAGCCTGCTATGGCTTCGAAAAAGTCGAATATACATATCTGCGCCTTCCATTCAGAAGAGATGGGTCCGGATTCGCTGGCAATCAAGGAGACTATGGATCTCAAGAACATGTTCATTGGTCTGGAACTTCCGTCCTATACCGTAGACTTCAGAGATGCAGGAGGACTCAACACTGATGGTCTGGCAGGATTCAATGCCGCTCTGAAGGCTTCTTTCCAGGATCACAATCCGCATTGTGGCGTTTCTGTCTCGTCTGTTCTTTCTTCAGATCGCAATTCCGCGGAGATTCAGGTAAAGGTTACGTCTGAACTTACTTCGGAGTACCGTGTTGTAGTCCTGGTGGTTCAGGATAAGATCGTCGGCTATCAGAAGCATGGCGCATACGGCGAGCTTGATGATTATACACATAAGCATGTGGTCCGCCAGGTAGTGACAAAGTACGCCGGTACATTTACCGGTGAGAAGGTCACTGATGACGGAAGGATCGCTGCAGGCGAGGAAGCTGTCAAGACATGGACAATTCCGGTGGACAAGAGATGGAATCTCGAGAATACGGAAATCTATGCAATCGCCCTGGACAGGGACGGGTATGTAAACAATATGAATGTCTGTGCCATTGATGGCGGAGACTCAGGATATGATTTTAAATAAATAACACATAATACTATGAAAAAAATTCTTGCTTTCTTAACAGCAGCGCTTCTCGCCTTTGGCTTTGCCTCTTGCGACAAGCCACAGCCGGATGACACCAAGGATCCCGACAACAATACCGAGACTCCAGGTCCGGGCGGTAACAACGGTAACAACGGCAACAACGGCGGAAGCGTCGATAAGCCGCAGCAGTTTGAGTTCCCATTCGTTGATGAGTTCCCTATTGAATGTGGAAATCTTCTCGTAGAGGGATCTGAGGTAGGTGTATCGATCGAGGTTACCAAGGTTGAGGATATGAACTTCGTGTTTGAACTTCGTCCAGGTCCGCTCGTACAGTCTTTCAAGCTTGATGTATATCCGCTTGCACAGCTGTATAACAATCTCTTGAATGATAAGGCATTCGGAAATCTTTCTTCTTCCGAGTCATGGGAGGTGAACGAGCGCATTCGCGAATATCTTTTCAATGAAAGCGGTAGCGGTGGATATGCGTTCAGCATCAATGATTTCGAAGATGCCGACGATTTCCTCCAGATCGAGTTTGACTGGATGAATACATCTTATTCAGCTGCTTCAGCAATCGCTATCCCAGATTGCGGATATCTCATTGCAGTTGTTGCAAGTACTGAGGAGAACATCAGCAGCGTGACTCAGGAGGACCTCACACTTTGTTATGTACATACTACAAGCCAGCCGCTTATCGGAGATCCTCAGTGTGAGATCGAAGTAAATGCAGGATATACATCATTTGGTGTACAGCATTACCTTAACGCAGATGCAGCTGCAGTTTATTTCTTCGGTTACCTCACATCTGAGATCGATGCATATATCGATGCTTTCGGAGAAACTATGTTCCGTGACTTCATCCGTACACGTGTGACAGCTCCTTCGTTTGAGAATGACCCTAATAACCCGGAGAGCCTCTATTATTCAGTTAAATACGGTGATGAGGCAGATGCTTCCATCCTGAGCACAACCTGTGCTGTGGCAGTGGATGCCAACCTTACTCCGCAGGAGGGATTCAGCCGTCGTGACTTCCATCTTCAGGAGATTCCTGAGAATCTGCCAGAGGCTGAGCTTTCAATCGATATCGTAGAGGAAAGAGTGGCTGCTGCGTATGTGGAGTTTGACGTGACATTCAGTGTAGATTGCCAGACTGTTTTCTACAATGTGTTCCCAATTTCATACGTTGAGCAGATCAATGCAATGAGCGCGAAGGATAAGAGAGAGCTTGCCCGTTACATCAGAGATTTCGGATACGGATGGCACAACCCTAATTTCCTTTGGGATGCAGAGGCAGGTGTTGCTACAGGAAGCAGCGCGGTTGAAAGACGTGATGCTGTAAGTGCTTTTGCTGCAATGGGTGCTGCGAATGTTCCTATCATGCCAGGCAACACATATGCTGTCGTATACGTCGGCCGTAATGGTGCTCAGCAGCTTACAGATCTGAAGATTTCAGAGACATTCACTACCGATGAGAGAAATCTTACTTCACCTGACGGATGTAATGCAAAGGATCTCAAGCTTGTTCTTGACAATCCTGGCAGAACTCAGTTCAGAGGTACAGTTACATACGATCCTTCTACAGTTTCCATGGTGTACATCCAGTACATGACCGCTGACAACAATCCTGGTCTTGACCAGAACAGCCCTTGGGAGGATTGGGTCAACTTCATTCTCGGTTCAGGTACGACAAACATGATGGTCAACGAATGGCCTACTGACAGAAGCGGCCGCGACGGTCTTACATGGACAGGTATGTCTCCTGACACAGACTACACAGTCTTCATGTGTGCCGAGGACTTTGATGGAAACATCAGCCCAATGCATTTTGCTACAATCAGGACTTCGGAGATCCAGGTAGGTCCGGATCCGACAATCAACATGGCACTTGTACCTTCTAAGTATGACCAGTATGATTGGACAGTGACATATAAGATCGACCATGACGTAGAGTACTTCCTCTATTGCTATACAGACAATCCGGCTGATCTTTCTGCATTCATGCCAAATATCAACAAGGGCCATTTGAACAATATCAAGGATTCTGGCTACAGCTACGAGGAGTGGCTTAACGGTATCTACGAGTGGGTAGCAGGCGGTTTTGAGGAAAATGGTGGCGGTATGCGTGCCGAGAGCGACACATCGCAGGATTGGGCTGGTTCCCAGACAGTAATCGCTGCTTGTATCGCTGCAGGACGCGACGCTGACGGAACTCCGGTCTACAAGCTCTATCACCTCATCTGTAAGGATGGTAAGGCTCAGACTCTTGAGGAGATCTTCGGAATCGAGTAAGAAACATACCGAATAATTCAATAACACATAACTACATTATTATTTACTAACTAAAATCTATTAATTATGAAAAGACAGTTTTTGAAGGGCCTTATGGCTCTTTGCGCAGGTGTCATGACACTTGGTGCAGCGTCTTCTCTCTTCGTGTCTTGTGACAAGTACGATGACACTGATCTCAGAAATCAGATCTCGCAGCTTGACCAGCGCGTAAAGAACCTTGAGGCTCTCAAGACTCAGCTTGAGGCTCTCACAGCACGTGTAGATGCTCTCTACACACTTAAGTTCCAGGTGACTGCTGAGAATGAGCTTCAGTACTCATTTGACGGTGGAAACACTTGGATCTCATCAGGTATCGTTCTTGCGACCCAGTGCGATCATGAGTGCCCTGAGGTTGCTCTCGTTGACAACGGCGACACCGTAACCATCAAGGTAGGTGACGAGGAGTTCACTATCGAGAAGCCAGAGGAAATCGTATTCGAGATCCGTGCAGGTAAGGTTTACTTCGAGTCAGAGAGCACAATGAAGGTTTCTATCAAGTCTGCAGGTATCGAGGACATCACAGTTATGTCAGCACCTAAGGGCTGGTTCGCTGAGATCAACTCAGAGGGAATGGTAGAGATCACTGCTCCTAACTATGAGGATTGCCAGGAGGGCTACGGCTGGGATGAGAACGATGAGTATTATGAGATCCCTGCTAAGTACGCAGCTTCAGGTTATGTGAAGATCCACGCTTGTTCAGCAGATGGTAAGTGCATGGTAGGTAAGCTTCCTGTAGAGGTTGCTGGCCAGCCTCTTATCCTCAGAGCTTACTCAGGCAATGCTTATTTCACACTCGCAGGTACTGCAAGCTGGTGGAATGCAACATTCTACTATGGCGTTTCTGAGAAGGCAAACCTTGAGGCTGATACAGCTGACCTTCTCGCGAGAATGAATGATGGTGACTGGTCGCTTACTGATGACTATCCTTCAAACTACGGTGAACTTACTGAGATCACTGCATCTATCGCAGAACTCCTCGGTGAGGAGCCACAGGTAGGTAAGGAGTATGTTGTATGGGCTGCTGTAGAGAATTCTAACGCAATGCCATATGACGTAGAGGACCTCGTTCTTGCATACTACTCACCAGTTAACGTTGATATCACAGAGAATGTGGCTGCCAAGACAGCTTACAATGTAGAGGTGACTGTTGAGGTTCAGGGTGCTGACTCATATGTTGCAGTAGCAATGCCTGAGTCACAGCTTCAGTGGACTTCAGTTGACGATATCAAGGAGCAGATGGCTATGGCTATGGCTGAGGGAATGTACTATGGTAAGCTTTACACAGAAAGCTACACTGGTTCAGCTCTTGACATTGCAGCAGGTACAAGCTACTCGATGAGCGGCAACTATTCACCTGATTCAGATGTATACGTATTCGTACTTCCGCTCGACGGACGTTCTAAGGAGGATTATACTCCAGCTGACGTGGTTTACGCTCAGTACTCGACTGCGGCTCTTACCTCAGGTGGTTCAATCGACCTTACTGCTAAGCAGATCACTTCATACATCGGTGAGGTTTACGACTATGATATCTGGGACTATGTAACTAAGGAAATCGTTCTTGATCGTTATACAGAGCTTGGAGCAGAGGTTACACCTTCATCAAACGGTGAGTGGAGCGCATTCTATTTCACTTGGATGGACGAGGCAACTTATGCTGACTACAGCGCTTACGAAGAGGACCTTGTTGATTACCTCCTTGATAATACATATGGCAACTCTCCAGCAGAGCTTAAGTCATGGCCTTACTATTCAGTTGAGAAGGTTTCTCCAAACACAACAATGCACTTTGTAGGTTTCATTGTAGACGCTGACGGCAAGTATGGTAAGCTCGCTCACGTTGAGGCTACTACAGATGAGCTTGTAAAGGCTGACCTCGTTTGGGCAGAGCCTTACACTACAAACCTCCAGGATGGTATGCTTAAGAATACCAAGACTCTCCAGTTCACTCCTGTATTCGAGGATGGCGCAGAGGCTGCTTCTTACAAGTATGTTCTCGCTCAGGTTGCATACTACAATCAGTATGAGGGTATGGATGATGCACAGATGGCAGAGGAGCTCTTCTTCTCAACTTCATCATCAGTAAAGACTGTTTCTGCTGATGAGCTTGCAAACGGTGTTCTCTATGTTGAGGATCATGCTTATGGCAACCCTTACTATTTCGCTATCGTTCCTATCGATGCAGAGGGTAATCCAGGTGCTTCAGCAGCTATCCTTGAGTATGACTGTGTATTCGAGATGGATAACGTAGTGACTGAGGGCGCAGATTTCGAGGCTACAGCTCCGCAGATCAGCGTTAACTTCCCAGAGGAGTCAGAGTGCTATCCAGACAACGGTTGGGGTGATGCTTCATACTATGGATATTGGTACAGCGACTATGACGAGTTGTATCAGTTCTACTATGAGATCAACTTCGACGTAACTCCAGCAGAGGGTACTGAGGTTTGTGCAGTTCTCGTTGATGCTGAGAGCTATAACCTCGACGCAGCTGCTAATGTTAAGGCAGGTAGCGCATGGGCTGGTTCTTATGGTTCATGGAATACTATCACTACTACTGAGCCTACATCTTCTTCATACAAGTACTGCTCACACTATGAGGATCAGCCAGCTCCAAACATCGTTCTCGTTGTAAGCTGGGTTGACGCAGCAGGTACATACTACTACAGAGAGTATCCGCTTCAGTCACAGTTTGAGTACTATGCTGGTCTCATGAAGGAGTACATCGCTGGTACAAAGGAGATCCCTACTAAGTAACTCTGTTTTTTAGCAAGAGACTTTTAGACCATATCAGGTCCGGCAGATTTCTGCCGGACCTTTTTTGTTGTGTAGATGAATGTGGGCCATATGCTGTCAGGTGCTGTAAAAAATAGCCTCTGGATGTGCTGCGTTATGAAGATTTTGATTATTTTTGTAAGTTAAAATATTCAATATAATTATGAAGAAAATCAATTTATTGGCATTTGTTTTTGCTGTTCTGTTCTCTGCATGTCACGGAACTTCTCCGGAAGACGATACTCCTGTAGGACCGACTCCGGGTGGCACTACCGAGGAACTGGAAGGCAACATCACTCTATATGCCGACAAGGATGTGATTGAGGCAGATGGCTCATATGTATCAAAGCTTACCGTAATCTTGATGGATAAGCACGGAGTCGAGCATGATGTAACTTCGGATGTGGAAATTTACATAGAAGGCGAAGATGCGCCGATAGATGATCCGGATTTCAAGACCACTGAGGAGGGCGTGTATACTTTTTATGCCATGCGTGGTTTCGACATGTCAAACTCAGTGTCGGTAAAGGCGTTCAAGGGCGTTCCTGCGCTTCCGGCAGATACCGATGTGGCGAACACTTCATTTTCTCACCGTATGCTCTTGGTGCAGCATACCGGAAACGAGTGCCCTAACTGTCCTAAGCTGATGGATATTCTCAAGCATATCGGTGACGATGAGCAGTATGCTTCACGTTATCTCCATGTGGCATCACACTCATATAATGCTTCAGATGCGGCATATTCATCTGCATCGCAGACTTTGTCGAAGAATATGGGAGTGAGCCTTTATCCTATGCTGACATATAACCTTACAGATGAGCAGGGTTATTTCGAGGAAGAAGTGAAGGAGGCCATCATGACTCTGAGCAAGGAGCAGGCGGACGCGGGTATTTCAGCGGCAAGCGCTGTCGTTGGAGATAATATTCTTGTTAACGTAAGCCTTAAGTCAGCAGTTGATTCAAAGTATCGCATCGCTGTATGGGTACTTGAGGATAATATCCACTCGCCGCAGTCAGGTGCGACATCTTCATGGCATAACATGCACAGCAATTGTCTCCGTCTGATGTATGGATCGGAGAAGAACGAGCAGATCTATGGCAAGCATGTCGGTACGGTAGAGGTCGGTGAGTCTGTGGATATGATAGCTGCCATTGCACTTGATCAGGACTGGATCGCCGAGAATTGCAAGCTTCTCATTACGGCTGTTGCCGGTAATGGAAACTATGATCTTGTAAACTGCATATACTGCCCTGTCAACGGAGCGGTTTCGTATGACTATATCTAACTGAAAATACATATATTATGAAGACGATGAAATATATCCTGGCAATGGCGGCGGCTCTTATCGCCATTGCATCATGTAAGAAGATGCCGGATCCGCAGCCTGAACCAGAGCCTGAGGTAAAGGTACCTGTAATCCAGCTTGCCAAGACAGAAATCACCCTCGCTTCAGACGGTGCATCGGTTGATTTGGCTTATATGATCGACAATCAGGTTGAAGGACAGAGGATCTCTGTTCATAATGAGGCAGATTGGCTGACTGTCACTACTACGAAGGCTCGAGTTCTTTCATTTTCAGCAGATATCAACGAGACAGGAGCTGTACGTGAGACTCAGGTTGTTGTCAGTTATGAAGGCGCTGAGGATGTGGTCGTAAAGGTGAGCCAGGAGTTCTTCGTGAATCCACTCAAGGTGACAGTATCCGGAGTTTCAGCTACTGGTGTGACATTCTCAGTGATTACATCCGATCCGGAACTTGCATGGATCCCGATGGTTACATATAAGGAGAGTTTCGAGTATTTTGATACTGCCGACGAACTTTTCCAGAATGATCTTGAGTATTTTGCATATCTCGCGGATATCCAGGATATGAGCCTTGCCGAATTCATTGACATGATGTCGGCGAAGGGATCGATGGAGAATGTGACCTTTGACGGTCTGCAGCCATCAGTCGATTATGTTCTTTATGCATATGGTGTTACAAGAGAGGGAAGACGTACGACAGACATCGTGTCTGCACCGTTTACAACAGAGCCTCCATATGAGGGTGACATCACCTTCACCTTCACTGCCCAGGAGAATGATTACGTCCTGGACTACACCATCACACCTTCGCATACCGGTGTGCCGTTCTACTATGACATTGTGCCATGGACAACTCTTGAAGAGTGGAAGGTGAAGCATGGAGGAAACCTTCGTGACGCTATTCAGGCAGAGGAGATCGATGCAAGAATAAACGAACTTATGGATCTTGGAATGATCAGTGGTCCGGAAGACTACTTCGCCATCTATAACGAGTCAAATGTCGTGGATTGGGGAAATATGGAACTGAAGGCATCTACAAAGTATGTGATCTATGCATGCAGATGGGATGAGCAGTGCCGTCTCGCCGGTCCGGTTTCGACATACGAGCATACAAGCCAGGGAATCGCACAGTCTGCAAATGAGATCACCTTGTCCATTGACAATATCACGCAGTCTTCTGTCGATGCTATGGCAGATGTTACCAATGATGATCCATATGTGATCATTCCGTTGAGAAAGAGTGAGATCGAAGGAATGACGGATGAAGAGACATTTGTCTATGTGACAACCAAATATGATTACCTGATCAGCGAGTACACTTTCTCCGGAGACAAGACAAAGACTTTCTCGCGCATGCGTCCTGATACAGATTATGTAGTCCTCGCTTTCGGTTACAAGGCCGGAACCATGACTACAGAGCAGATGGATAGGGTAGAGTTCAAGACATTGACTGCAGGTGATCCTAAGGATTGTACTTTCGAATTCAAGGTGACTCCGGATGTGGATTTTGCATTCGTTGAGGTAACTCCTTCCGATAAGGGACAGTTCTATCACTGGATCGTCTATCCTTCATATTATACAGCGGAGAACGTGAAGGACTACATCAGCAAGACAATCGAAGTATACTACGAGGGTGACGTGGCAACCTTCTCTTCATGGGAACTTTCACTTGGAGATGACAGTGCCAACGCATGGGATCTCTATCCTGCGACAGAGTATAAGGTAGGTGCGGTTGTAATGGACTACGATACAGGAGAGTTCCTCTCGGAGGTTGCTTTCAGTGAGCCGTTTACTACGCTTGAGAAGACATATGCAGATATCGAGTTCGATTTTGAGTATGGACCATATTACGATCTCGGTCAGCTGATCAATGCCGGACAGAAGCAGTTCGAGTCCCTTCTCCGTGATGGTGATGCACTCATGCCTATCAAACTTAATGTCAAAGGAAATTGCAGTGCTTACTATTACGCAGTATATGCCAACGACCTGACAGATGAGGAAGAGTATCCGGATGAACTTTTCTATGCTGGTCTTGAGGGTGGCGGATATACAAAGGCTTCGACCAACTTCATCGTGAAATATGATACTAAGATGACTCTTACCGCCATGGCTTACGATTACGATGGAAATGTGACCAGGATATACAGAGCTCCATTGTTCTTCACTCAGGATGGAGCATCACCTGTAAAGGATTTCATTGATTCAATGAAGAAGTCAGGCAAGGTTATGTCGGCTCAGGATCTGTCCGCTTCCGAAATCAAGGTGGCGACGAAGAAGAGACTCTCTGATGGCAGACCGAATGCCATTCAGATGCAGGCTAAGCATGATGAGGCTATGATGAAAGTAAAGGATCTTCGTCGCGAAAAGGCTATGGCTGATATTCTTCAGGCGAAGACAAGAAAGGAAAAGCAGATTGCCAGATAATTTTAGATAAAAAGATAATTATGAGATTTTTCAGACTTGCTGTTTTATGCATGTTGACTCTGTGGGGTGCAGCATCTTGTGGTGAACCTGCATCTCAGGGACCGGCTCCTGTTATTTCAGGACCTGTCACCCTGGAGTGTGATAAAGATAAGTTGAGATGTGATGGTGCGGATGCCGTGTCATTTACCGTGACGGTAACGGATGAGGAAGGCCGCCAGCATGATGTTACCGAATATGCGGAAATTTATGATAAGGCTACCCATGACGTTGTGACTGAAGGAAAGTTCAGCACAGAGGTGGAAGGTGTATATACCTTCTATGCGGTTTATGGACTCAGCCTCTCTAATGAGGTGGTTGTCAGGGCGGTAGATGAAATTCCTGTTCTCCCTGCAGACCCTCAGGAGAGCAATCTTTCATTCAGACACAGGATGCTTCTGGTGCAGCACACCGGAACCGGATGTGTAAACTGTCCGAGAATGATGGAGAGCCTCAAGACATTGTCGGCAGATCCAGCATATAATGAACTTTATCATCATGTTGCATCGCATTCATATAATGACGGCGATGGAGATGCGGCATATTCAGAGGCTGCACGCAATCTGTCGATGGTATACAATACATCCGGAAACTACCCGTCATTGACATTCAATCTGACGAATGTTGCTACCGGTACGGATCTCAAGGAGATCAAGTCTCAGATAGATCAGCTTGCTAAGCCGACTGCAGATGCAGGTATCGCGGCGTCTGTGATTCTTTCAGGAGATGACATTCTCGTAAATGTTGAGGTCAAGTCAGCAGTGAAAAATAACTATCGCGTCGCTGCATGGGTTCTTGAGGATGATATATATTCGGTACAGACCGGTATGTATGAGTCTTGGCATAATGTACATGAGAACGCCCTCCGATATATGGCAGGAGCGATTTCACAGTTCTCATTTGTCGGTGAGAAGGTCGGAACTCTTGAGCCAGGCATGAAGGCCCAGAAGATGTTCGTCATTCCATCTGAAGATAACTGGGACATAAACAATTGTGAGATCCTTGTTTTCGTGACAGCAGCCGATGAGAATGGCAATTATGATATTACTAACTGTGCACTGTGTCAGATCGGTGATACTGTGTCTTATGATTATAAGTAAAGCATTATGAGAAAATCGATATTTTTTGTGATGGCGGTTATTTTCGCATCACTTTTCTACTCTTGCGAGGAGCCTGTCCTTGAAGAAAAGAAGACTATCAACATTGCCCAGACTGAAGTCCATATCGGTGCCCAGGGTGGTACAGCCAATGTCGTCTATCAGGTGACAGGTGCTGAAAACGGAGCAGTCGTGTCTGTTACAACCAAGGACGAATGGGTAAAAGTGAATACGGATATTCCTCGTATCATTGAGATTACAGCAGATAAGAATACGACAGGACAGACCCGCCAGGCAGAATTGGTGGTGTCTTATCCGTCTTATGAGGATGTGACCGTTACTGTATCTCAGACTGCATGGGAGGATCCGATCAGTTTGACAGTCGTAGGTACAGAGGCTACTTCAGTGATCTTCTCTGTAAAGACAGTTGAGGACGATTTTATGTGGGTAGGTCAGGTTGTCGGCAAGGATTGGTTTGATAGCATGGAGTCTGAAGAAGCCATATTCCAGGAGGATCTGTCATATTATTCGATGGAGGCAAGCAACAGCAATATCTCGCTTAAGGACTATCTCAAGACAATCATCAACAGAGGTTCATATGAAAATCTGATGTATAAGGGCCTTGATCCTGAGTCTGAATATGTGGTTTATGTGTATGGTATCACAGAAGAAGGAGTGCGTACGACTTCCATCTATTCCGCATCTGCAACCACACTCCCTCCATATGATGGTCCTGTTGCTTTTGATATCAAGATCACCGAGGAGAACAACATAATGGATGTCGTAGTGACACCGGATCATGAAGGCGTTTACTATTATTGGAATCTTATGGATAAGGCCACATATGATCAGTATGCATCTGTGCATGGTGATGATCCAAAGGCCGTTTTCCAGGCATATGTAGACTGGGATATCCAGGATCTTATCGATTATGAGTACCTTACTACAAGGGGAGAGTACTATGAATGGTATAGTGATATCAACGAGGTGAACAGCCAGTTCGAGTGCATGGCTCAGACAGAGTATATCGTGTTTGCATGCAAATGGGACGAGAATTGTAATTTCACAGGAGAGCCAGCATACAAATGGCATGTTTCTTCTGACGTACTTCCTTCTTCGAATCAGATAGAAGTGACTGTAGGTGAAGATGTAGACCAGTCGTCTTTCTATGTGGAGATAACGACAACCAACAACGATCCATATGTAATGCTTGCAGAGCCTTCTGTATTCATGGAAGGAATGGATGACGAGCAGATCTATGCTCATCTTATGGAAGACTACGGTACATTCGGACTTCTCAACTATGTGTACGAAGGCAATGTTGCGGGTAGAATGACAGGTCTTCAGCCGGATACTGAGTACACAATGGTTGTATTCGGATACAAGGCGGGCAAGCAGACTACTCCGATTCAGAAGTTTACTGTAAGGACTGCTCCGGCAGGACCTGCTGAAGACTGTACTTTTGAATTTGTCCTTAATGGTGCAGGATCTAATTCGTTGGATATTACAGTGACTCCATCTGATGCAGCCCATTTCTACTATTGGTATGTTTACTCTCCGGAGACAACTGCGGATGAGGTTAAGCAGAACATCACAGCCCTGATCAATCAGTCTTATTATGGCGATATGTATGAGTTCAGTTATTATGAACTTTCTCAGGGTAAGTCAACAGGTAACATTGATTTCCTTGCACCAGAGACCGGTTATAAGGTTGCAGCTGTGGTGATGGATCAGAACACCGGTGAGTTCCTTGCGGACGTTGTCTTCAGCGAAACTTTCATGACAGGTGAGGCAAACTACTCGCCGACTACAATCACGGCAACTTTTGATAAGTTCTATGATGGTGACGATCTTTACGACCTCAATCCGGACGCAGGAGCTCAGTATCGTGGCTATGCGATGGTACCTGTTTCCATTCATATCGACGGAGATTACAGGTCATATTATTACACCATCTTTGAGTATGTCACAGGCCTTGAGGACCCTGAGGTGTATCCGGATGCAATGCTATATGAGACATTGGTTACCCATGGAGTCTATTATGCTGAGACAGTAAACTTCAGGGCACCATGGAATAAGGCGGTTGTCATTGCCGCCATGGCGATTGATAATGAGGGCAGATACAGCAAGGTGTATAGAGAAAAGTATACCTTCAAAAAATATAATGCATCAGACATCAAGGATCTGTTGACCAAATCTGTCCAGCCTGATGCTGTTAAGGCTGTGCCGGCACAGATGACTGAGGAGAAGATCAAGAAGTTGAAGTCTCCTGCAAGTCGAAATGCTGACCATACAAAGAAGCATTGTACCTTTATTAAATCGACTCAGAATTAACATTCTATGAATATAAAGTACTTTATCTCTTTGATTCTGGGACTTGCCCTCATAAGTGCTGTTTCGTGTACTGAGGATCCTGTTCAGCCGGAACAGCCGGAGCAGCCGGGCCAGACTGAAGCGGGAATTTCCAATATAGATAATTCATATTCAGGCAGGGCGGTCTCATACCGTGGAGCGACTGTTACCATCAAGTTCGATGCTTTGGCTTCATGGACAGCTGAGCTTAAGCTGAATACAGATGCTGCTTCGGAGTGGGCTTCCATCAATGCCAATACCGTAAGCGGCGAGGCCAAGAAGCAGGCTACCGTACGAATCGCTTTTGAAAAGAACAACGGTTCTGAGGAAAGATCAGCCGAACTGTGGGTTACTGCAGATGGATATGACCCGGTCTGTGTCGCTACATTGACTCAGGCTGCTTCGGGTACGAGCGCAGATGCAGAGATCAATAAGGCTTTGAATACATACATGCATGACATCCTTAAGAAGGATTACCTCTTTGCAGATGCATACAATGCCCAGGAAATTGACCTTACGGCTCCTTATTCTGAGTTCTTGTCCAAGCATCTTCTTTCTCTGGGTGATGTGAATGTGGCGGATGGAGGCTATTATAGGGCGACCCAGCCAAATCCGGGAGAAAGGTTCATCTACACCAATCTTGTAGAGGTCCAGTATGCCGGCGAATCTTCTGTAAATGCCGTAACAAAGGCAGTGCAGACTGGGGGTCTCGGCTTTGGCCCTTTCATCTCGACAGCTTTGGCAGACAATTCGATGGAGATGGGACTTGCACCTTCGTATGTAAGACGAGGATCGCCTGCAGAAGCGGCAGGTCTCAGAAGAGGTGATATCATTTTTGCAGTGAACGGTACTCCTCTTACCACATCGAATTACAGGAATTTCATGACAAGCCTTTATCAGAATCCGTCAGGTTCATACGTGTTCTCTTTCCTCAGATTCGAGCAGAACGGAAACGGAGGTTATGTCTTGAACGCCTATGAGTCTGGCACTGCAACTGCAGGCCCGCATGTATATGATCCTGTTCTGCATGCTTCTATCCTTACTGATCCTGATAATGAGGCTGTGAAGATCGGATATCTCGTATACGAGTCTTTCGACCTCAATTCTCAGGAGTTCCTGGAGGAAACCATTTCTGATTTCGCCGCAGCAGGCATTACGGACATGATCCTTGACTTCCGTTTCAATGCCGGTGGAGCAGTTGCGCAGAGCAGATGGCTCAGCGGATGTATTGCCGGTGAGGCTAATGGATCCAAGACATTCACCAAGGTGGTTTATAATAATGGACAGACTGAAAACTGGACGTTCGATTATGGATATAACAATGATACCGACCCTCTTGGAAAGCCTGACTATCTTGGTCTGGAACGTCTTTTCGTAATTTGCTCATACAATACGGCATCAGCTGCTGAACTTGTGATAAATTCGCTTCGTGGAGTTGACTTCCCTGTGAAGCTCATCGGTTGCAAGACAGAGGGCAAGAATGTGGGCATGACTGTGTCAGAGACTACATTCAACGGCAGAAGATTCCAGTTCTCTCCTGTTACATTCTGGGTGAAGAATGCAAAGGATTTCGGTGATTATCCTGACGGAATCGAGCCTGATGAATATGTCAACAACGACAATACCCTTACTACGGATGACGCGGATAATGTGTTCCCGTACTCATTCTCAGATTGGGGAAACATGGACTATAACATAGCGCTTCAGTGGGCATACTGCGATATTACCGGAAAGCCTAGGTGGACTCATGATCCAAATGCCAAAGCAACCATGGCTGTGGAGGCATGCTCTATTCAGCCGATGAGTGTCTCAAATGGCAGATTTGGCAACCTTATATATTGATACTAACGATAACACAAAACGATATGAAAACTTTTAAAACAATCGCGAAAGCATTGCTTAAGGCTGCTTGCCTTGGAGCTGTTGCTCTTCCAATGGTGCAGTCTTGTACTGAGGTTGCTCCATATGATGATACTGAGATCCGTGACAAGATCGACCTTATCATCGACCGAATATATGATCTCGAGCAGAAGATGAATGCTGAAATCAAGACAATCAAGGACCTTCTTAATGGCAAGGTATTAATTACTGAGGTATCTACGGATTCGGCAACCGGCATCACTACAGTGAAACTTTCCAATGGCGAGGAACTTCAGCTTCTTCCGGAAAAAGATCTGAAGTCTTTCGTTACATACATTACACTTAGTGACGGAGTCAGCTATTGGGCATATATCGATGAGAATGGCAAGAAACAGCTTTTCCTTGATGAGAACAGTGAGGCAATTCCTGTAGCGGCTGAGACTCCTGAGGTGGTAGTTAGAGATGGCGATTCATATCTCGTGATAGGTGGTGTTGAATATCCTCTTTCCGGAAATTCTGTATTCTCAGATTATGAGCTTATCGCAGACGAACTTACAGGAGAGGTCTATGCAGTTACCTTCACTTTCGGTGAAGATATGTCTTTTACCGTGACTGTAGATGGCGCAGCTGGTTTCCATTTCGTAAAGCCAGCAGGTTGGTCAAGCGTGATCATCTCTGATTATTATGTTCCTGTAGGATCTACTGAGAGAATCCAGGTCGATGCAAGGGGAGTTGTTGACTATGTACTTCAGATTCCTGATGGCTGGAGAGTCAAGGAATATGAGGATCCATACCTGGCTACCAAGTATTTTGATGTTACTGCACCTTCTGCAGAACTTATCCAGAGCGGTGTAGCCGCTGCAGATGGCGACCTTAAGGTTGTCGCTGTCCTTGAGGGCGGAAAGGCGACAGTTGCCAAGCTTTACCTTTCAACAGAGCCGTTCAGGGAGTTCAGCGTTTCCCTTGCAGGAGTTGATGTTGAGATGTACAATGGTCTTCAGAAATATGTATATGGTATCTGTAAGGCTGCGGAATATAACGAGGAGGAAATCTTCAGTGTTGCTGAGGGCCTTCTTGTTGCGTATGACTATCCTGCAGGATATGGCGTTGCGGATTATGACATGGAAGATATGCCGCTTGCGGAGATCGCAGGTTATGAACTCGAGCCAGGTCAGCAGTATGTGTTCTGGGCAATTCCTGCATGTTATTATCAGACAGATGCCGATGCGGGTTACTATCTCAAGCCAGGTACATTCCACTCGCTTACATTGAATTATTCGGCTGTTAGTTTTGAGATCGGTCGCGAGAGTTTCCGTGATGCAGAGCTCGTATTTGATGCAAAGGGTGTAGAGGCTTATTATACTGCCGTTATACCGGCAGCTGATTTCTTCGTTGAGGACGTTGTCTACAATATCAACCAGGGATTCATTGAGAAGACTGCTTCGCCAATGTCTTACACAGGTTCTGTGTTCGCATTTGCCGGAGTCGAGCCTCAGCCGTCAACAGAGTATGTGGCTTGGTTCGCAGTTGCAGAGGATGGCAAGACATATACAGCATCAGATATCATTGTGCGTGAATTTTCAACTCTCAATCTTACATCAGGCAGCTCAGTGGTAGTAAAGGCTGATAAGGTTGAAGCTGAATCATTCGACATCGTTGCTCATCTTAGCGCTTCGGGAGCAGAGACTATATACTATACATACCTTACTTCTTCGAATGCAAAGAAGTATGCTGACGATCAGGCAAGAGCAAACTATCTTTTTGAAAGCGGCCTGTATGCAAAGGCTGAAAGTGTAGAGGCTAAGGCATCTGATGCTATCTCTAAGGTTAAGCCAGAGACAGATTATGTTCTTTTCGCAGTCGCAACAGATAAGGAAGGAAAGTACGGTGAGGTGTTAGTGCTTGACTGTACAACCACTGCTCTTCAGTATAATAATCTTTCAGTAGAGATTTCGCTTGCATACAATGATCCGAACAATGTTCAGCTCAATATTTCCACAAAGGGTGGTGAAGCTGTTGAGTATGTATATTGGATTGGCAAGACTTCAGACAATACATGGAAGAGCTCAAACTATCTTGGAGGTAATGTTGAGACAGCCCAGGTATACATGTACCTCAACTCTACAAACGCAAGATTGACAGAAGTTGCAAGAAAGTATCCTATAGTTGACGGTCTGATCAAGATGACTGACCTTGCATATGGCGAGAATCATGTGATTGTAGCTATGGCTAAGGATGCTTCAGGTCTTTATTCTAAGGCTACAGAGTTCAGATTCACTCCACGAGCAGTTGCAATCGGAACTATCGTGCTCGATTCAGATCCTAAGTGGGCCGCAGCAAGACCTACAGTAGATTGGCTTGAGCATCTTTTTGTACAGTCAAGTGCAGGTACGCTTCCAGGTGCGTACGGATTTACCGTTACAGTACCTGAAGGATTTACTGCATATGTTCTTGCAGGAACAGACAGTTATCTGAATGATGGTGATGAGACATTGGTACTTTCTGCAGAAGAAAAGATTGTCAAGATCATCCAGTATGTTGATAAGCCACGTGACTGGCATCTTACAGTATCTGACGATTGGGAGTGGCCTCATATCGGATATGTACACTATCATAGCGAGCACGGTGCTCCATTATGGGGTAATTCAGTAATCTGGGCATCGCAGGAGTATCATGACTCATTGTGTGATTGTGGCGGTAATTTTGTGGAGACAAGAGAGATGCAGGGCCATGACGTAGAGGTGAACCACCTTATCAATATAAACAATGGTACACCTGTTGAGTTCCGCCAGCCTCAGGCTATCGCCAGCACGCAGGAAGTGATTGACAAGGTATTCATCATCTGCCAGGATCTTGATGGAAACTGCTATGAGACATTTGAATATGATGTTCCTGTAGAGCTTTTCCAGAATGCTGGAGGACGTGATGAATAATCAGTATTGATATGACGGCGTGATGCCGGGTACATAAAATGAAAAGCGGCTGACTCATTTAGTCAGCCGCTTTTCATTTTATGTAGATCTTTGATTACAGTGTTCTCTTGATCTCTTCGATAGTGTATGCCTCGACAACGTCTCCGATCTTGATGTCGTTGTAACCCTGGATGTTAAGACCGCAGTCCTGACCCATTGCAACTTCCTTGACATCATCCTTGAATCTCTTGAGCGATCCGAGCTCTCCGGTGTAGATCACGATACCGTCGCGGATCACGCGCACTTTCGCGGTTCTCTGGAGCTTTCCTTCGCGGACGATACATCCGGCGATGGTACCGACCTTAGAGATCTTGAATGTCTCCTGAACCTCAGCGGTTGCTGTGACAACCTCTTTCTGCTCAGGCTCGAGCATACCCTCGATACCGCTCTTGAGCTCATTGATACAGTCGTAGATGACTGAGTAGAGACGGATCTCGATCTCCTCCTTCTCAGCAAGCTTTCTTGCAGAAGGCATAGGACG
>JAEIGA010005939.1_pt1 | contig 18572 bp, 16 predicted proteins | sample 9270691 | NCBI WGS metagenome assembly JAEIGA01 (sample SAMN17057246, study PRJNA624740) | gut metagenome | biome: biome; isolation source: fecal sample | host: Bos grunniens | place: China: Xizang | collected 2019
AGTAGATTGGCAGACCCTGCAAGTAGAAATACCCAATCATCTACAACAACTTATTCCGCAGGAGCACCAAGAAAGCATCGTACAGTTGCTATCGCAAGACCCACGCCCTGCCTACCAAAACGACCCCTCCAAGGAGTACGGCGTCACCTACGCCCACCTCAACATTCGCTTTACGGTTGCAGACGGCAAATTAACCGTTACCGATATTCAACCCCTATAACAAATCAGCCGCACCCAATTGGATGCGGCTGTTTGTTAGGTTTTATTACCATTAGCCATCATTTGGCCATAACGGCACGAACAGGCAACCCAACAACCCTACCTGCACAGATTTTTTTTGGTTTTTTTCTGTCTAAATCAAGAGAATTATCGCAACTATATTTAGCTTTAGCACCTTTTAATGCACTACCCATATACATTGTTGCAGCGTATGGTTCAATTTCAAACGCTCGGAATTTTGTTCCTACATTAGGCAAGAAAATACTATTACCTGTTATTTGGCTCACCACTTCGTATCCATCTACATCATTTAATTTTGTCCAAGTCCAAGTGCAATTTTTAGGGTCTAACAATTCATCCCACTCTTCTGGAGTTGGTGTACGCCAATCACCACCCATTACAACGTGTGCAGCATCATCTTCTAACTCCAATACTTCTTTCCCATCGGGAGTTCCCTGATCTTCGTCTATACAGTACTTAGTAATTTGCGACTTTTCGACATCATACCACTTGTATGTATCCCAATCATAGTAATCCTTTGGTTCTGTTTCACCCCAAGCATAATATTCACCCGCTTCATAAACACAAGAAGCCCCTACATTGCACGATGCCCACTTAACAGAAAGACCCATGTCTACGGCTTCAACTTTACATAAAGAAGCAGCATTCGAAGCATCTGTCACTCTTTTATTTTCTTTTACTCTGCTTTTAGCAGTTGCATCAGAGGGGGTATTGTTATTACCCTCTTTAGATTTCCCCTCGCCTTGCGTTTCGTCAAACTCTACCCCATACGTTTTCAACTGAAGTTGTACTAATTCTTTGTCTTTCTTTGCTCTTTTTAGTGCAGCTTTATCAATATCCATGCATGCCGATGGTTGAGGAGAGATGGTAGTAGTTACAGGGCGAACTTGCATACCAATCGTTCGCATAAAATCATGAAAGACAGCTCTTTCTGTTGTTATTCTATCTTTATAAGGCAGATTTTTTGCATGACATACAAATTCGAAAACATTTTCATTGTGAATGCTAGAAGATGTTAAATGGGGTTTTGTATTTATGTATATCTCGTTTGTCATATAGCAACCCGCCATTGGGAAAAAAGTCAGCGTTTCTGCTTTATGACCTGCAATTGGTAATAAGATGCAATTCCCAGTAATTTTACTGATTACCTTATAACCAACAAAGCCAGCTTCCAACACAAGAAATTCCCATGTACATTTAGTAGTATCATTCAACTCTTCCCATTCTTCTTTAGAAGGAGTACGCCATCCTTCACCCCAGTTAACATGGGCAGCGTCATCTTCCAAATCAAGAATGCCTTTGTTATCTACTACTCCTTCTTCCTCATGAAAACAATACTTGGTCTTCTTATCAAAATTGCTTATACCATATTTATACGATCTGGCATTGTAATTTTCTTTGGGTTCGGTTTCTGCCCAAGCATAATACTCTCCGTATTCGTATGGGTTATTTGCTCCCACATTAAAGGTTGCCCAATATACAGAAAGCCCCATATCAACACACGTAGGGACGCCATCGGCTGCAGTTGAAAAATTTTCTATTTCGCCAGCTGCCATTGCCTCATTAAGTTTGTCACGTTGTTCATCAGAAAGTTCATAGTTATCTGACTTTGTAACCAGGTGGGGAAGCGTTTCGAGAACTTCCTTAGTCTCTGATCCTCCGCACGAGGCTAACATGCCCATGCAACAGAAAGTTACAACTAAAAAAATATTTTTTTTCTTCATAGAAATTGGTTTAAATATATGTTCCAAATTAGCGTTGTATTACCGGACGAATTAAAATACCGTGAACCCTATAGAGTTGCGACATGTTATAATTTCCATCCTTCATCATAAATGTTACAGAAGAAAACCCATTTGTACTACTCAACATAGTAGTCATATAATGAGTACCACTACTTTCAGGATAGGTTAGTCCTCCTGTTTTATAGCCTGCAGCAGGCAAGAAAATGGTATTGCCATTATTTTTACTTTTCACTTCATATCCTTGAAGACCACCTACAGTTTTCCAAGTCCATTCACATTTATTGGGGTCCATTAATTCCCTCCATTCTGCAGGAGTAGGAAGACGCCATTTTCCACCCCAAATAACACGAGCCGCATCGTCAGCTTCCTCTAAATGATATTTCCCATCGTAGGTAGATTGTTTTTCATCCAAACAATATTTAGTCATTTGTTTTATATCAGATTGATACCACTTGTAAGTATCCCAACTTGGATAGTTATTGGGGGCGGTTTCGCCCCAGCAGAAAAATGATCCTACTTCTGATGCACTTGCAGCCCCAACATTGTGCGTTGCCCATTTTACAGACAAGCCTAAATCTACACTTTCTACTTTTATTTTTCCCAAATAGTAAGAATTATCTTCTTTGGCAGACGCTAATGTGTCACTAGATTCCGGTACAAGAACTATTTCCGATGTAAATTCTGAACGATTTGTACTATCTTGCTGTTTGGGTTGTTGTTCCACAACTACATTTTCTTGTGCATAGGGGTCTGTACCCAAGACAGGTTCCACATAATTGATCTCCTTATTGGTTTCTGCAACAGTTTTTTTGCGAAGTTCATCCGTTTGTTGGGTAGTTTCATTATTTAAGCTACTTTCTTGTGATGCGTTATCTTGAACCTTTTTATTGTGTGATTTATTCTTAGTAGAATTGCTGTTTTCACTATTGATAGCACAAGATCCTGTTGTAACAGGACGAATGGGGAATCCGCAACAAATATTCAAATGTGCCACGCTAAATTCTCCCGTATAAAAAAAAGTAATTGACTGCATAATAAGATTTCTATCAATTTGAGTGCCAGCCCACTGCAGTGGCTGCAGTGAATTTCTCCTTCCATCGGGCGTCAGTTCGCTACTCATATAAACCGTTTCAAAAGAGACACACATATCATCACTCATATAACCTGTATGTGGTAAGAAAATACTATTCCCGTTTATTTTACTTTTTATCTCGTATCCATCTACTCCATTTCGTTTTGTCCATGTCCAAGTACATTTGGTAGTATCCCTTAGTTCGGCTATTTCTGCCAAAGTAGGTGTGTGCCAATCGCCTCCCAAGGTAACACGTACTACATCATCTTCGGCATCAAGCTTCGTTTTATCATCTACCTTTCCTCTAGTCTCTTGTGCATTGTATTTGGTTCTGGTAATCGAAGAACCATCTGCCCATTTATAGTTTTTCCAACTATACTCTTTCTTGGGTTCCAATTCGCCGAAGGCATAAAAATTGCCTGTTTGTTCGGGAGTAGCAGCCCCCAAATTACAAGTTGCCCATTTTACAGACAAGCCTAAATCAACACACTCAAATGTATTTTCGCCACCAGCACCCGATTGAGACGCAGCGGCATTTTCTACTTTCACTTCTCCGCACGACACAAACAGACTCGCACAAAAAAGAAGCAGCCATAAATAATTATTTCTTTTCATCACTTTTTTTATTTTAGATACAAACCAATACGGCAAATATAACATTTTTTTACATACAGGCAAGACTTATATCTAAATATTTTATTCCCAAAATCTGGTTATAAATAATAAAAGGGGCTAACAATTTACGTGTTAGCCCCCTACAAAATGAGTTAATTGTTTACTTAAACAAGTTTATAATTTCCATTACAGAAGACGATGCTTCTTTTACACTATTAATGCTTTCTGTAACGTTGTTTACAGTTGTTTGTGCTTGGCCAGCTACCTCGGTAATTTTAGAGGTATCTACTTTCGACAATTGTTGTGTCAATACATTTACTACTTGATCCTTATTAAGATCGTTTACCAAATTAACCGAACCTGCTACCAAACCTTTACCAAATTCTGAATAATCCACCGTTCCTTTTTCTGCTTTGGTAATTTTTTGTACTTGTGCCGACAAATTTACGATGTTAAGCAAGTTGTTTAAGTTAGAAAAATCAAGTTTACCATCGGCTTTGTATTGTGTATAAAGTGCTTTCAAGGCTACGCCCGATTGTTGTCCAGCTGTGTAGCTTTCTGATTGAGCAGGTTGTTGTGCTGCACCTAACAATCCAGCCAAGGCATCCAATCCACTAGCAGTATTATTGGTAGTAGTAGTTGTTGTGGTTGTAGCAGAAGAAGTGGTTGTTGTAGCCGCTTCGTTCGAGCTAGTAGTTGTACTTGGTGCAGTGGTTTGTTGCATCGAGCCACAAGCTACCAATGCCAACGATAAAAATAACGAGTAAAAAATCTTTTTCATAAGCTATAATTTTAAAAATTAGAGGGTAACCGATTTGATTACCCTCCTAACTCAATGCTGTAAATTAATCTTTAAAGGAGGGATTTTAAGGCGCCACGCAGTCTGAGAAACCGGAGTTTACTAAGCGTAAATGAGGATTTCGAAGACAAGTGCAACGCAAAAATCACCCTTTAAAATCGTTTTATCTATTAGTCTTTGAATTTAGCACACAAAAACTCGCGGTTCAAGCGGGCAATGTTCGATAGCGATACCGATTTAGGACATTCAGCAGCACAAGCACCGGTGTTGGTACAGTTACCAAAGCCTAGTTCGTCCATTTTAGCTACCATGGCTTTTGCACGTGCAGCAGCTTCTACTCTACCTTGAGGCAACAAAGCCAATTGGCTTACTTTAGCAGAAACGAACAACATTGCAGAACCGTTTTTGCAGGCAGCAGCACAAGCACCGCAACCAATGCAAGAAGCAGCATCCATGGCTTCGTCGGCATCTTTTTTAGGAATTGGAATAGCGTTAGCATCGGGTACACCACCTGTATTTACCGATACGAAACCACCAGCTTGGATAATTTTATCGTAAGCACCGCGGTCTACCATCAAGTCTTTAATTACAGGGAATGCGTTAGAACGCCAAGGTTCTACGGTGATGGTATCGCCATCTTTAAATTTACGCATGTGCAATTGGCAAGTGGTAACAGCTGCGTCTGGTCCGTGTGGGTGACCATTGATGTAAAGCGAGCACATACCGCAAATACCTTCGCGACAGTCGTGGTCAAATGCGATAGGTTCTTTGCGTTCGCTTACCAATTGTTCGTTTAGTACGTCCAACATTTCTAGGAACGAGCTATCGGTAGAAATGTTGTTAAGTTTGTAGGTTTCAAAGCCACCCTTTGCTTTAGGGCCAGCTTGACGCCATACTTTTAATGTTATATTAATTGCTTTTTCCATGGCTTAAGATTTGTAGTTTCTGGTTTGACGTTTAACAAATTCGTAGTTAAGTTCTTCTTTCAACAATTCGGGTTCTTGGTCGTCGCCGGTGTATTTCCAGCAAGAAGCGAACGAGAATTTGTCGTCTTGACGAAGGGCTTCGCCTTCGGGGGTTTGGTATTCTTCGCGGAAGTGACCACCGCACGATTCTTCGCGCATCAACGCGTCGCGGGCCATCAATTCACCAATTTCAATAAAGTCAGACAAACGAAGTGCTTTTTCCAATTCGTTGTTCAAGTCGTCTGCTTTACCAGGAATGAATACGTTGCTCCAGAATTCTTTCTTAATGGCTTTGATTTTGGTCAAGGCAGTTTCCAAACCTTCTTTGGTACGACCCATACCAACAAAATCCCACATTACCAAGCCCAACTCACGGTGGATGCTATCTACCGAACGTTGACCTTGAATAGCCATCAATTTATCAATCTTATCTTGAACAGCTTTTTCTGCTTCGGCAAATTCAGGAAGATCGGTGCTCATGCGAGGAACCGAAATTTGGTCTGCCAAGTAGTTTTGGATGGTGTAAGGCAATACGAAATAACCGTCTGCCAAACCTTGCATCAATGCAGAAGCACCCAAACGGTTAGCACCGTGGTCAGAGAAGTTAGCTTCACCGATACAGAACAAACCTTTAACAGAAGTTTGTAGTTCGTAGTCAACCCAGATACCACCCATGGTATAGTGGATAGCAGGGAAAATCATCATTGGATCTTCGTATGGGTTTTCGTCTACAATCTTTTCGTACATTTGGAACAAGTTACCGTATTTAGCTTCTACTACGTCTTTGCCCAAACGTTTAATAGCGTCAGAGAAATCCAAGAATACAGCCAAACCAGTTGAGTTAACACCGTAACCAGCATCACAACGTTCTTTAGCTGCACGCGAAGCTACGTCGCGAGGTACCAAGTTACCGAATGCAGGATAACGACGTTCCAAGTAGTAGTCACGGTCTTCTTCTGGAATATCACGACCTTTCAAAGTACCTGCTTGCAATTTTTTAGCGTCTTCTAATTTTTTAGGAACCCAGATACGACCATCGTTACGCAACGATTCTGACATAAGGGTCAATTTTGATTGGAATGCGCCGTGTACTGGAATACAGGTTGGGTGAATTTGAGCGTAGCAAGGGTTAGCAAAGTAAGCACCTTTACGATACATTTGCATAGCAGCAGAACCGTTCGATGCCATAGCGTTGGTAGACAAGAAGAATGCGTTACCATAACCACCGGTACCTACAACTACTGCGTGAGCAAAGAAACGTTCTACACGGCCAGTAACCAAGTTACGAGCAATGATACCACGAGCGCGACCGTCAATTACAACAACGTCCAACATTTCGTAGCGAGAGTACATTTTCACTTTGCCTTTGCCAATTTGACGGCTTAGTGCAGAGTAAGCACCCAACAACAATTGTTGACCGGTTTGACCTTTCGCGTAGAAAGTACGCGATACTTGCGCACCACCAAATGAACGGTTATCCAACAAACCACCGTATTCGCGTGCAAAAGGTACACCTTGAGCAACACATTGGTCGATGATGTTGTTTGAAACTTCTGCCAAACGATAAACATTGGCTTCACGTGCACGGTAGTCACCACCTTTAATGGTATCGTAGAACAAACGGTAAACAGAGTCACCGTCGTTTTGATAGTTTTTAGCAGCATTGATACCCCCTTGTGCAGCAATAGAGTGTGCACGACGTGGAGAGTCTTGGATACAGAAGTTCAATACATTGAATCCCATTTCTGCCAACGAAGCAGCAGCAGAAGCACCAGCCAAACCAGTACCTACTACAATTACATCCAAACGACGTTTGTTAGCAGGGTTAACCAATTTTTGGTGAGCTTTGTAGTTGCTCCATTTTTCAGCCAAAGGACCTTCTGGAATTTTAGCATCGATGGTGGCAGTTTCTTTTTTTACAGCCTTAACAGCTTCTTTTACCACTTCTTCTGCTTTTTCTTTAGCCTCTAATACAGCATCAACAACTGTATTTTTAACAAGTTCAGCTGCTTCAGCCAATTCTTGTTTAGCGGTTTTTTTAGCCATATAATAGTTTTATTTTGATTACTGATTAGATTAGCGAATTAACAAAGTAGAAAATTGCCACAGCAGCAAACATCAACACAATCAAGGTAGATAGGAAGTTTGAGATGCATTTTACGCGAGGCATCCAAGTGTTGTTATTTAGACCCAAGGTATGCAACGAAGACCATACGCCGTGAGTAAGGTGGAACCAAAGAGCACCCAACCATACCATGTACAACGCAAAGTAATACCATTGCGAGAAAGTTTCTTGAATCCAATACACACCGTTGGTTGCATTGGTAATGTCAACGGATTCTACACCTGCTTTGTGCAAGATTTCGGCAAATTGCATTTTGTACCAGAAATTGAACATATGCAAGCCCAAGCCCAATACAATGATTATACCCAATGCCAACATGTTTTTAGAAGACCATTCTACATCAGCTTGACGAGCCGATACAGCATAGCGTTCTTTACCACGAGCACGGTAGTTTTGCATGGTAATGTAGAAAGCATACAAAATATGCACTACCACCAAGAATGCCAAACCTGCAGTAGCAACAAGTGCGTACCAGTTTGCGCCCAAAAATTTACAAATCATGTTGTAACCCTCTGCGCTGACGATTGCAACCACATTCATCGCTGCGTGAAACAATAGGAAGAAGACCAATGCTGCTCCCGAGATGCTCATCACAACTTTTCGTCCAATGGATGAATTAACTAACCACATAGTTTTTAAATTGATAAAATTATTAATTGATTAAATGATTTTACTAAAACCTTACAAAAATAGTGAAAAATATACAATCTGCAAAATATTATTGTTCGGTTGCTTTGTCAACCAAAAAAATCTCCTAACTTTGCATTCAGAGTCACTTGTATTCAGGCTCGCCCGAATGTTTAATCGACTCAACAACTCAACAACTAAACGAATTTCAGTGCAAGCCGAAAGCAGAGTCAAACTTGTTTGAACTATGCTAAGGCGAAGCCTGAAATCATGAAAAGCGAAGCTTTGAATAATAAACAACTAAACAACAAAAAAAACATGAAATCAATCAAAGGAACCCAAACAGAGAAAAACTTGCTTATCGCATTTGCAGGCGAAAGCCAAGCACGTAACCGTTATACTTTCTTTGCTAGCGTAGCTAAAAAAGAAGGTTACGAACAAATTGCTGCTAACTTCTTAGAAACAGCAGAACAAGAAAAAGAACACGCTAAAAAGTTCTTTAAATACCTAGAAGGTGGCATGGTAGAAATTACTGCTTCGTACCCTGCTGGCGTTATTGGCAAAACCATCGACAACCTAATTGCAGCCGCTGCTGGCGAACACGAAGAATGGGCTGCCGATTATCCTAAATTTGCCGACATTGCAGAAGAAGAAGGATTTGATCAAATTGCTACCACCTTCCGCAACATTGCTACCGTAGAAGCCATGCACGAACAACGTTACTTGGCATTCTTGAAAAACATGCAAGAAGGCAAAGTATTCAAAAAAGACCAAGAAGTTACCTGGCAATGCCGTAACTGTGGTTTCGTTTACAACGGCACAGAAGCTCCAGAAGAATGCCCTGCATGCCAACACCCACAAGCTTATTTTGAAGTAAAAAAAGCTAACTACTAATAGGTGAAAAATACTTTTCAACTATACAAAAAAAATAACGGACCATTTTTAAGCGCGTTTGCGCTTATATGGTTCGTTTTTTTGCTGATTGCGCTGGAGTATTCTCGTGTAAATGCACATTACCTGCTAAACAGCTTTCATGCACCGTTTTTGGATACTTTCTTTAAGTATTTTACCTACATTGGCGGTGGATTTCCTGTTTACTTGGGCATTGCATGGCTTTTGTTTAACAGAAGACAAGGGTTGTTTATTTTACTCACCCAAGGGCTTACCGCCATCATTACCCAAGCACTAAAATACACTTGCGCACATCCTCGTCCGCTTACGTATTTTAGAGAAATAGGCATGTCATTACCCCCCACAGTAGAAGGGGTTGAAATATGGGATGCATACCATAGTTTCCCATCGGGACACACCTCGGCAGCCTTTGCTCTATGCGCCTGCTTAGCTGCTATCACCCCAGCCAAGTACCGTTGGTTACAACTTGTACTTGTGCTATTCGGATGGCTAGGCGCCTATTCGCGCATTTACTTGTCGCAACATTTTGTAGACGACGTGTTGGCAGGTTCTGTTATAGGCGTATTTTCAGCAGGTCTGATGTATGTTGTCCTATTTCAAAAAGAATGGGGCAATCAACCCTTGTTCCCATTGCATAAAAAATAATCATCGATATGGATACGGCTAAAACCTTTGCTTTTTATACATTAGGATGCAAACTCAATTTTGCCGAGTCATCGGCCATTGGTAAAACCCTAACGCAAAACGGATTTCGCAAAGCAGAAAAAAACGAAATTCCCGACATTTGCGTTATCAACACGTGCACCGTTACCGATACTGCCGACAAAAAATGCCGTCAAACCATACACAAACTACGTCGCAACTACCCTAATACGTATTTGGTGGTTACAGGATGCTATGCCCAATTAAGTGCCGATAGCATCGCACAAATAGAGGGAGTTGACAAGGTTTTGGGTGCCAACGATAAATTTATTTTACCCGAACACCTACAAACCCAAAACAACCAACATTTGGTAAGCGACAACCGCAAAATTACCCCATTTCATCAATCATGTTCGGCCGAAGACCGTACCCGCCACTTTTTAAAAGTACAAGACGGATGCGACTACTTTTGCACCTATTGCGCCATTCCTTACGCACGTGGTCGTAGTCGAAACGGCGCCATTGCCGATTTGGTAAAACAGGCCCAAGAAGTAGCCCAAAACGGCGGAAAGGAAATCATTCTAACGGGTGTAAACATCGGTGATTTTGGCAAATCGACCGGCGAAACCTGCCTTCAATTGTTACAAGCATTGGACCAAGTAGAAGGCATTGAGCGTTTTCGCATTTCGTCTATCGAACCCAATCTTTTATCCGATGAAATCATCAATTTTGTAGCTTCGAGCCAACGTTTTGCCCCCCATTTTCACATCCCCCTGCAAGCCGGTAGCGACGAAGTATTGCAGTTAATGCATCGCCGATACGATACCGCCTTGTTTGCCCACAAAATACAACTCATCAAACAAAAAATGCCCCATGCTTTTATTGGGGTAGATGTGATTGTGGGCATGCGCGGCGAAACCGATTCGCTTTTTGAAAAATCGTATCAATTCATTGCCTCATTGCCCATTAGCGAGTTGCACGTATTCAGCTACTCGGAACGGGCAGGAACGGCAGCACTAAAAATACCTTACAAGGTATCGCCCCAAGTAAAAAAAGAACGCAGTCACAAGCTGCTATCCCTATCAGAAGAGAAAAAACAAGCTTTTTACCAATCGCAAATAGGCACGCAACGCCGTGTTTTATGGGAATCGACCAAAAAAGGTGGCTGCATGAGCGGTTTTACCGAAAATTACATCAAGGTAAAACATCCCTACCAAGCCAGTCTCATTAACACGCTTACCAACCATACCCTAACCCAAGGCATGTTAGACTATGAAATTTGAATTACTACATACCGACCCTAAAAGCAATGCCCGCGCAGGCATCGTTACCACCGACCACGGAACCATCCAAACCCCTATCTTTATGCCAGTAGGCACCGTTGGTTCGGTAAAAGGTGTACACCAACGCGAACTAAAAGAAGATGTTAAGGCGCAAATTATTTTGGGCAACACCTATCATTTGTACTTGCGTCCTGGTACCGAAATTTTAAAACAAGCAGGCGGTTTGCATCGTTTCAATGGTTGGGACAAACCCATTTTAACCGATAGCGGCGGTTTTCAGGTATTCTCATTGTCGGGCACACGCAAATTAAAAGAAGAAGGCGTTACCTTCCGCTCGCACATTGATGGTTCCAAACACCTGTTTACCCCAGAAAATGTAGTAGATATTCAACGTCTTATTGGCGCCGACATCACCATGGCTTTGGACGAATGCACACCAGGCGACGCTCCCTACGATTACGCAAAAAAATCGATGGAGATGACCCATCGTTGGTTAACTCGCGGATTGAATCATTTTAGAGAGACCGACCCCTTATACGGATACAACCAAACCTTTTTCCCCATTGTTCAAGGTTGCGTTTACCCCGATTTGCGCAAAAAATCGGCCGAGTTTATTGCCGAACAAAACTGCGAAGGAAATGCCATTGGCGGTTTAGCCGTAGGCGAACCTACCGAAAAAATGTACGAAATGATAGAGGTGGTAAACGAAATTTTACCCAAAGACAAACCTCGTTACCTAATGGGCGTAGGTACGCCCGCCAATATATTAGAAGCGATAGAACGCGGTGTAGATATGTTCGACTGCGTGATGCCTACCCGCAACGGACGCAACGGCATGCTCTTTACCTTGCAAGGCACCCTCAACATGCACAACAAAAAATGGGCCAATGACTTTTCGCCCATCGATCCAGATGGTACCGCTTACGTAGATACCGCCTATAGTAAAGCTTACTTGCGCCACCTTATTATGACAGGCGAACTGTTGGGCATGCAAATTGCCTCCATTCACAACCTGTCTTTTTACGTTTGGCTTACCCAAGAGGCACGCAAGCACATCATTGCAGGCGACTTCTCTACCTGGAAAGCCGCCATCGTACCTCAACTCATGAGGCGTTTGTAACAAGCGCCCATTAAGTCAAAAAAATTGCTTACCTTTGCAGGCCTAAATGAAGAGAATCTGGTACATACATTTAATAGGCTGGGCATTGCTGCTTAGCACATCGCTGTATGCCCAAAACGACTCCATTCGTACCACCCCGCTTACATCGGGCGAAGGGGTAAAAGCCTGGTTCATCAACGAAGACTTTGCCGCCGAAACCGCCACTGTACCCGACACCCTGTCCGAAGGTTTTCAAATTACCTCTACCCCTGCCTACAACCGCACCATTGCGTCAGAATGGTTGGGCAACATGGGGCTTCCCAGCCAATCGGCCATTTTTGCCGACAGACATAGTACCGATATAGCAGGCGACTTTTTGTTTCGTCATACCTATTACGACCATTACCTATCTACCGATAGGGTTTATTTCTTCAATACGCTAAAACCCTATAGTAACCTATCGTATGCCACAGGCGGGCTTACACACCACGGCGAAGACCACTTAACCGGTCGTTTTAGCATCAACGCCAACCAACGACTTAACTTTGGCTTATATGCCGATTATGTATACGGCAGAGGTTCGTTTTACAAACAATCGTCTGACGACCTAAACGGTTACATCAACGGTAGCTACCGCGACAAACGATGGAACGTTTACTTTATTGCCGGTCTTAATAACTTTCGAAATTTCGAAAACGGGGGTATCTTAAACGACTCCTACCTGGGAAACATTGCAGACCCTTACGATATTCCTGTTAAGCTTTCTAATGCTTGGTCTATCTACAAATCTTTTTATTTGTATGCCAACGGACAATACCATTTAGGCTACGAACAAGAAGACCCTAACGACTCCGAAAAGACCAATTTTATTCCTGCCATGACCATTGGCTACAGCGTAAAATACGAGAACAGCCAAAAGAAATACCTCGAAACCGCTATTACAGAAGGTTACTATCAACACAATTACTATTCCAACACCGTCAGCAGCGACACCGCCGCCAACCACTTTTTAAAGAACGTTATTTCGTTCACCATGAACGAAGGATTCCAAAAGTGGGCTATTTTCGGAGTACGTGCCTACGCCGAAATTGACATGGATAGAAATATGCGCATGATAGCCGACTCTACCTACGCCTACAACACCGAAGCATTGGTAGCCGTAGGGGGCGAACTTTTCAAACGCAAGGGCCACACCACTTACGGTGTAAACGGCAAGGTGTTTTTGTTGGGCAGAGACCAACGTTTGGCCTTCGATGTAACGGGCGATTTTAATTCGTCGTGGAACATCAGCAAAAAAGACAATCTACGTATGTACCTCAACGCCGAGGGCCATATTAAAAGCACCAACCCCAGCTATTTTACAGAGCATTATTACTCCAACCACTTTATTTGGGAAAATCGTTTTGACAACATTTGGTCGGCACGTGCTTACGGCAAAATAGGCATCCCTTACAAATATTGCGATTTCAGTATTGGAGCAGGATGGCAAGGATTAAAAAATTACATCTATTTCGACCACAATGCCCTTCCCGCACAAGATACCGAACATTTTATACAAATTATCAGTGCCGACGTAAAACTAAACCTATCGGTTTGGTGGTTGCACTGGGATAACCAGGTATCAATACAATACAGCAGTCAACCCGATATTTTGCCACTGCCTCTTGTGTCTGCATACAGCAATTTCTACCTCAAAACCAAGTTCTTTAAACAATTGCTAACGTTCCAATTGGGGGTAGACTGCCGCTACAACACGGCATATTATGCCAATGCATACATGCCCGCAACGGGACAATTTCATTTACAAAATACCACCTTAGTAGGCAATTATCCACTCATGAATGTGTACCTCAACCTACACCTCAAGCAGTTTCGATTCTTTGTCATGTACTACAACCTATCGCAAACGTTCATGACTCCTACCTACTATTCGGTACCCCATTACCCACTTAATCCGGGTATGATTAAATGCGGTTTATCTTGGAATTTCTACGACTAATGCCTATGAACGAGATTGAAAAGAAAATGGCCAAACGCAAACACTTCTTTATAGGTGGGGGGAGCATTATTGTGGCACTCATCATTGTTGCTTTCGTTCTTTTTGCCCGTTCCTACCAACGCAAAACCGACTTTCATCGCATCAAATCCGAAAACATACTACGGGTAATTGTAGAACCCAATGCCATGAGCTACCAGGTTGTAGACATCGACAGCATTGCAGGACTACAAGCGTTAATGATAAAACAATTTGCCCAAGATCATAACATCGAGCACGTAGAATTTATTAACGAGCCCAACCTATCGGCAGCCATCGACTCACTCATGCAAAATAAAGTGGATATATTGGCTTGGCACATTCCTATTTATAACCAAATGCGTCAAAAAATATCTTACTCTATTCCCGTCTTTACCAGTAGACAAATGCTAATACAACGTCAAAAAGACCCCAACGACAGCATCGCCTTTATTAGCAACCAATTGGAGTTGGCCAACAAAGACGTTTACATCCTTCCGGGCGCCTTTTATCGTCAACGACTCAATAATTTAGCGGAAGAAATTGGCGACAGCATTTATATCAAAGAAATTCCCAACGCAGTTCCTTCTGATTTGCTAAAAATGGTAGTAGATCGTCACATTGACTATGCTGTATGCGATGAGTTTGTGGCCAGGGTACTACTCAAAAAACCTGAATTCAAAGACCTTGACATGAGCACTGCCATTAGTTTTACGCAAAACTATTCGTGGGCGCTCAACCCTAATACACCTATTTTATGCGATAGTATCAATGCATGGCTCTCGGTCTACCTTGAAAGCAAAGAATACAACACCATCTACCGCCAATACACAGGTGTAGATTAATCCACTCTTCCATTCTAATTACATCCTCCAACAATAGGAATACCTAAATTTGGGGATTGACACAAGGGGCAAGACACCACTATCTTTGCATCCGATAATTCAATCCAGCAAAAGACAATGAAAAAAGTATTCTTATTTTCGTTACTGTTTACCGTCTCGGTTTGTATGGCATGGGCAAACAATGCCAAAGAAACCAACATGGGCGGAGAAATAGACATTTACGCCACCTATACTCCCACAGAAAAGGTAACCCTGTTCTTGGGCGAAGAAATTTCATTTGCCAACTTTCTTACCCCAGAAAACGGTTTGTTCGATGCTTGCAACACGGTTATTGGAGCAACGTACACCCCTCACCCTAACATTGCACTAGAAGCCGCTTACGAATTTTTGTATACCAATGCTACAAGCATGGAACACGTACTAAAACTATCGGCCATGCCGCAAGTTGCACTAGGCGACTTTTCGCTATCGCTCCAAGAAACGGGTCAAATGACATACGCAACACCCGAAAATGCCTACTCGTGGCAATTGGTTTCTAAATTAACCCTTTCGTATGCCATCCCCAATACCCCTTTATCGCCCTACGCCTACGTTGAAATGACCAATCCATTAGCCTCATCGGTCACTGAGCCTGTCGAAGTGCCCGCCAAAGAACAAAGTACCCCTTGGTACGACGAATTATGCTACAGAGCAGGGCTAGATTGGGCTGTAAACCAACACAACACCCTAGGGTTGTACTATGAATTCTCTCATACACCCGATACCTACTTTCATTTAATCGGCATCGGCTATACATTATCGTTCTAACAGTAGGTTTTTAAGCAGAAAAGCAGTAAATTTGACCGTTGTAATTTATGAAACTATCCGATATACAAACAGGCGAAAGTGCCATCATCACCAAGGTGCATGGAACAGGCAAATTCCGCAGACGCATCATCGAAATGGGATTTGCCAGAGGGCAAAAAGTGGAAGTGCTTATGGGCGCGCCACTCAAAGATCCTATTAAATACAAGGTAATGGACTACGAGGTTTCGTTACGCAGAAACGAAGCTGCCCTTATCGAGGTAATGAGCATCAAAGAGGCCCAAGCAATCCATGCAACCGATTCGTATGGCGTTATCGAAGAAGACATCATCGAAAGCGTCAAGGCAAAAGGTAACACCATCAACATCGCCTTGGTGGGCAATCCCAATGCAGGCAAAACCTCGCTGTTCAACTTGGCATCGGGTAGCCACGAGCACGTAGGCAACTACACCGGCGTAACAGTCGATTCCAAAGAGGGTCACTTAGACTACAAAGGGTATCGATTCAATATTTTCGACCTACCAGGCACCTATTCGCTAACCGCCTACTCGCCAGAAGAGGTATTTGTGCGCAAGCACCTCATCGAAGAGAAACCGGATATCATCATCAACATTGTTTCGGCATCAAATTTAGAGCGCAATTTATACCTTACCGCTCAACTCATTGAGATGGACATACCCATGGTCATTGCCTTAAACATGTACGATGAGTTAGAAAAAAGCGGAGCAAAACTTGACTACAATGCCCTTTCAAGCATGTTGGGGATATCCATTGTACCCACTCAGGCCAAAGAAGGACTTTCCGAAAATAGCGGCATTTCAAACCTTTTTGATGCCGTTATTAGCACCTACGAGGGCAAAAACCCCATATCCAAACACATTCACATCAACCACGGTGGCGACTTGCAATTGGCCATCGACCGCATTAACAAACTGATAAAAGGCCCCAACAACTACCAAAGTTACATATCTAGCCGTTTCTATGCTATTAAATTTTTAGAAAACGACAAAGAGGCTGAAGATTTTATCCAAACATTGGGCAATGCCCAAGAAATCATCGATTTCAAAAACAAGGTAGTTCCTCACATCGAAAAAGAACTGGACGAAGATGTGGAATCGGCCATCATCAATGCCAAGTACGGATTTATCAACGGGGCGCTTAACGAAACCTATACCGAGCCCAAACGCAAAAATTCCGGCCTTACTCGCATCCTCGACCCCATTGTTACCAATAAATTTTTAGGGTATCCCATCTTTTTCCTATTCATGTGGTTAATGTTTGAGTGCACCTTTGTGCTAGGCGCTTATCCACAAGAATGGTTGGATGCTGGCATTGGTTACCTCAACGAATATTTGAGCGGTGTTTTGGCTCCAGGTCCACTCACCGACTTGTTGCTAGACGGTGTTATCAGTGGCGTAGGGGGTGTATTGGTTTTCTTGCCCAATATCCTTATTTTGTACTTCTTTATTTCGTTAATGGAAGACTCGGGTTACCTATCGCGCGCCGCCTTTATTATGGACAAAATTATGCACAAAATGGGGTTGCACGGCAAATCGTTTGTACCCATGCTAATGGGATTTGGTTGCAACGTGCCTGCTATTATGGCCACCCGTACCCTCGAAAGCAAGCACAGCCGCCTCATCACCATGCTGGTAATTCCGTTTATGTCTTGCACGGCTCGACTCCCCGTTTATGTACTGTTTTCTAAAATATTCTTTCCCGATCATGCTTCTTCGGTGATGCTATTGCTGTACGCATTGGGCATTTTGGTGGCGGTTGTATCGGCACGCGTACTGAAGCGTTTTATGATAAAAGGCGACGAAACGCCCTTTGTTATGGAACTGCCCCCTTACCGCGTACCTACGCTAAAATCGGCCCTTCACCACATGTGGGAGAAATCGGTACAATACCTTAAAAAGATGGGGACCCTTATCCTTTTTGCCTCTATTATTATTTGGGCATTGGGCTACTTCCCCATGGCAAAAGACCAAGATGTTACCCCATCGGAACAATTGGAACAAAGCTATATTGGCCAAATTGGCAAATTTATCGAACCTGTTATTGAACCCTTGGGTTACAACTGGAAAATGGGCGTTGGCATTGTGGCTGGTCTACCTGCCAAAGAGCTAGTAGTAAGCACATTAAGCGTTCTTTATACCAACAGCGACGAAGAAACAGAAGAAAGCAACGTTTTGGCATCGGCCATGAAAAGCGAAATAAAAGCAGACGGCCAACCGCTATACACCCCTGCTACGGTACTATCCTACCTGGTGTTTATTTTGCTTTGCTTCCCCTGCGTAGCCACCATCATGGCCATCAAACATGAAAGTGGCAGCTGGCGATGGGCACTCTTCTCTGCCCTATACACCACAGGCGTGGCATGGATTATTGCCTTTGCTGTATATAAAATAGGGGGACTATTCCTATGATTTTTCAGTGGATAGTAGTTGCTGTACTTATACTTTTCGCCCTCGTTTTTGCAGGGCGAAAGGTTTACAGCACCATCAAAGGCCGTAATAAATGCGCCTGCTGCACCAAAGATTGCCCGTTAAAACAGTCGCTTGCCGCTCGTCGCTAGTCGCTTGTCTTTAATTCGGTCCCTGAGCTTGTCGAAGGGCCCGAACCACTGCTTCTTCGTTTCGGCGCTTCATCTTCCGACTTGGTTTATGAAATAATTACACATACAAAAACTACAAAATGTGAACTCGCTTCGCTCAAACAACACATTTTGCTTAACGTTTTTGCACATATAAATCTTTTTCCGACCTCCACCAAATGTCGTCAG
>JAEIGA010005940.1_pt1 | contig 18571 bp, 18 predicted proteins | sample 9270691 | NCBI WGS metagenome assembly JAEIGA01 (sample SAMN17057246, study PRJNA624740) | gut metagenome | biome: biome; isolation source: fecal sample | host: Bos grunniens | place: China: Xizang | collected 2019
AAGGTTGATATTTTCGGATGGCGGGGCGATGCTTATAATCCTTTTTGCCATGCTTATATATACGACCATATACTCCTTTGCCTACGGTGCGGAGGTTGTTGAGTGTATAGATATTGCCGTTGTAGATGAGGATAAAAGCCCCACCTCGCGTACCCTTATTGAGGGTCTGCGCTCAGGGCCTAATACACGCGTGGAGTATGAGCCACAATCTGTGGCCGAGGCCAAGAGATTGCTCTATGAGCGCGAGGTTTATGGTATTGTTGTGCTGCCGCAGGGCTTTGAGCGTAGGTTGCTCTCCTCGGAGGGTACGACCATAAGCCTTATCCTTGACGGTAGCCACCTACTCCTCTATAGCCGTGTCTATGAGCAGGCTGTGACGGATGCCCTGACACAAGGGGCTAATATCGAGGCTCAGTACCTCGTGGCTATGGGTGCAGATGATATTATGGCTATGGGTATTATACAACCCATTAAGCTCACTAAGGAGGTGCTCTACAACCCCTCTCTTGGCTATGGGTCGTTTGTTATGCCCTCGATAGTCGTGGTCATCATACAGCAGACACTCCTTATAGGCGTTGCTATGGTGGCTATGCGTAGGCGCAGGGAGCAACAACTAACATGGGGCGAGAGCGCAAAGCGAGTCGTTACAAGAGCATTTGTATATCTGCTTATTTATGGTGTTAGCTTTGCTGTGGTCATGCTCACGATTTGGCCTATATATGGCTTTCCGATGAGTGGTAATGTACTGAGTATCGCACTATTGATGTTTATCTATATCTTTGCCTCGGCAAACCTCGCGCAGGCACTCTCATGCCTATTTAAGCGCCGCGAGGCACCCATTATTACGCTGCTATGGAGCTCCGTGCCTATACTCCTGCTTGCGGGTGTGAGCTACCCCTGTGAGGCCTTTCCTGAGTGGCTCTATGCCATAGGTAGGCTCCTGCCAAGTAGTAGCGCCGTAGATGGATTTATCCGCCTAAACTCCATGGGTGCACCACTCCGTAGCGTGCAGGGCGAGCTATTAACGCTCCTAATCCTTAGCATCGGCTATGGCACCTTAGCGACATATGTTAAAGTGATAAGAAGGCCTTAAACGGATGCTCGTTCTCCGAGATAAGGGGGAGTGCTCACCTTAATCGCAAAGTCCACCTTATACTTTTTTCTTCTATCTATTGACTTTCTGAATAGTTTTTGTTACTTTTGCAGACTATTTATAAAGATATATGGAAAAGAGTACTAAAGATATAATTCAAGAACTTGAAACTAAGGAGTATGAGTATGGCTTTGTCTCTGATATTGAGACCGATACCATTGCTCGTGGCCTCTCAGAGGAGGTTGTGAGACTTATCTCCGAGAAGAAGGGTGAACCGGAGTGGATGCTGGAGCGAAGATTGAAGGCATACCGTCATTGGCTAACTCTTGAGCATCCTAAGTGGGCGCATCTCGATATTCCTGAGATTGACTTCCAGGATGTTATCTACTATGCTGCGCCTAAGCAGAAGCCTAAGCTCAACTCTATGGATGAGGTAGATCCTGAGCTAAAGCGTACCTTCGACAAACTCGGTATTCCTCTCGAGGAGCAGATGGCCTTGGCGGGTGTCGCTGTTGATGCCGTTATGGACTCGGTGTCGGTAAAGACCACCTTCCGCGATACGCTCGCTGAAAAGGGTATCATCTTCTGCTCTATCTCTGAGGCTATCAAGGAGTACCCTGAACTTATTAAGAAGTACCTCGGCTCGGTAGTCCCTTACACCGATAACTTCTACGCGGCGCTTAATGCTGCGGTATTCTCGGATGGCTCATTCTGCTACATCCCTAAGGGTGTGCGTTGTCCTATGGAGCTATCTACATACTTCCGTATCAATGCCGAGGGTACAGGTCAGTTTGAGCGTACCCTTATCGTGGCTGACGAGGGCTCCTATGTGAGCTACTTGGAGGGCTGCACAGCACCACGCCGTGATGAAAATCAGCTTCATGCTGCGGTGGTGGAGATTGTCGTGGAGAAGGATGCCGATGTTAAGTACTCCACAGTGCAGAACTGGTACCCAGGCGATAAGGAGGGTAAGGGTGGTATCTATAACTTCGTGACTAAGCGCGGTATCTGCCGCGAGGGCGCGCACCTCTCATGGACGCAGGTGGAGACAGGCTCAGCGATAACATGGAAGTACCCAAGCTGTGTGCTTGCGGGCGATAACTCATCGGGTGAGTTCTACTCGGTGGCTATGACCAATAACTATCAGCAGGCCGATACGGGTACTAAGATGATACACATAGGCAAGAATACCCGCTCACGCATAGTATCTAAGGGTATCTCGGCAGGTCGCTCACAGAACGCCTACCGTGGCTTGGTGCGTGTGGCTAAGGGTGCGGATAATGCCCGTAACTACTCGCAGTGCGACTCGTTGCTCATTGGCGATAAGTGTGGCGCACACACCTTCCCGGTTGTTGACTGCTACAACCCTACAGCGGTGCTGGAGCATGAGGCTACAACATCGAAGATCTCGGAGGATCAGCTCTTCTACTGCAACCAGCGCGGACTATCTACCGAGGATGCCGTGGGTCTTATCGTTAATGGCTATGCCCGCGAGGTGCTTGCAAAGCTCCCTATGGAGTTTGCCGTAGAGGCACAGAAGCTACTTTCTCTATCGCTTGAAGGCAGCGTTGGTTAAAACTGAAAACTGAAAAGTGTGGTGTGCTTTCCACAAGATTAAGATAATAAATTATAATAAGATATATGCTAAAAGTTGAAAATCTACACGCCTCAGTTGGCGATAAGGAGATTTTGAAGGGTATAAACCTCACCGTTAAGGCGGGCGAGGTACACGCGATAATGGGCCCTAATGGCTCGGGTAAGTCAACACTCGCATCGGTGTTGGCAGGTAACGAGAAGTTCACCGTAACGGAGGGTAGCGTTGAGTTCGAGGGTGAGAACCTCCTTGACCTAAATATCGAGGAGCGCTCACGCAAGGGCATCTTCCTCGGCTTCCAGTACCCTGTGGAGATACCTGGTGTTACCATGGCAAACTTTATGAAGTTGGCCGTAAATGAGCAGCGTAAGTCGCGTGGTTTGGAGCCTTTGACTGCTGCCGAGTACCTCAAACTTATGAAGGAGAAGAGCGCCATTGTGGAGCTTGACGCAAAGCTCACACAGCGCGCTGTGAATGAGGGTTTCTCGGGTGGCGAGAAGAAGAAGAATGAGATTTTCCAGATGGCGATGCTTAACCCTAAGCTCGCTATCCTCGATGAGACCGACTCGGGTCTTGATATTGACGCATTGCGTATCGTGGCTACGGGTGTTACACGCCTCAAGACTCCTGAGAACGCTACTGTGGTTATCACTCACTATCAGCGTCTGTTGGACTACATCGTGCCTGATTATGTTCATGTGTTGTATAAGGGTCGCATCATCTATACGGGTGATAAGAGCCTCGCTCTAAAGCTCGAGAAGGAGGGCTACGACTGGCTTATCAACGACTATAAGGAGGAGTAGGCTATGGTTTACGCACGAATTAAGGAGCTCATCGCAGCAGCACCTATACCCGCCGAGGGCCGCATAACAGATGGCGGCTGGTACATGGGCGAGTATGGCGATTGCGATGTTGTCGTGGCAGCAGGTAGCAGGGCTACGCTTGTTGTTGCCGATGGCGAGGGCTCAGCAGATATAAATATTGATGTGGAGCGTGGCGCCGAGCTACGCCTACTACACCTTGTTACACGCCACAGCGCCATGAATATTTCTGTTGCTGTTGCGGGTGATGCTCAGTGTAGAATGACGCAGGTTGTTGTGTCGCCCTCAGATACGCGCGTTGTTGCAAGCCTTGTGGAGCGTGGTGCTGAGTTCAACATGGGCGGTGTATTTCTCCTCTCGGGTGAGGATAAGGCGAGTGTCACTGCCGATGTTAACCACATGGCCTCTGATTGCCGCTCACATACACAGATTAAGGGTGTGGCTACAGGTCAGGCGCATGGTAGCTTCGCGGGCTTGGTATATGTAGCCCCTGATGCTCAGCGCACCGACTCTGTGCAGTCAAGCAGAAATATCACCGTTGGCGAGGCTCGCATCGAGACCATGCCACAGTTGGAGATATATGCCGATGATGTTAAGTGTAGCCATGGCGCTACGGTGGGTCAGATGAACGATGATGCTATCCTCTATATGCGTCAGCGTGGCTTGAGCCTTGCCGATGCTAAGCGCCTACAAATCGAGGGTTTTGTGGATGATGTCGTGCTACACTCTGTTGTGGAGGGTAGCGAGGCTATCCTTGCGGAGCTCTTGGCCGAGAAACTAACTAATTTGTAGTCTTATGGGTTACGATGTACTCGCCCTACGCCGCGACTTCCCTATCTTGGAGCAGGAGGTAAACAAACGTAAGTTGGTATATTTCGATAGCGGAGCTACGGCGCAGAAGCCTATGCAGGTTATCGAGGCTACCGATACCCTTATGCGTAAGTATAACGCCAATATACATCGTGGCGTACATCATCTTTCGGGTGTTATGACTGAGATGTATGAACAGGCGCGTGAGCGTGTAAGGCTATTTATTGGTGCTGAGCAGCGCGAGGAGGTTATCTTCACCTCGGGAGCTACAGCATCTATCAACCTTGTTGCCTACGCCTGGAGCGAGAAGTTCCTCCATGAGGGAGATAATGTCGTGGTCTCGGAGATGGAGCACCACTCCAACATCGTGCCTTGGCAGTTGGCGTGCGAGCGCAAGGGGGCAACATTAAGAGTCTTGCCATTCGATGAGCGTGGAGCACTTAGGGTAGATATGCTCGATGAGTTGGTCGATAGCCGCACTAAGTTGGTCGCTGTTACCGAGGCATCTAATACCCTTGGCACTTGCCCCGATTTGGAGCCTATCATCACTAAGGCGCATAGCGTAGGTGCTGTTGTCATGGTTGACGGCTGTCAGGGTATTGTCCATGGTGGCGGTAGGGTAGCAGAGCGTGGCTATGACTTCTACGCCTTTTCTGGTCATAAGCTCTATGGCCCTACAGGTATAGGCGTGTTGTACGGCCGTAAGGAGCTATTGGAGGCTATGCCACCATTTATGGGTGGCGGCGATATGGTCGATAAGGTAACATTCGCCAAGACTACATACGCCCCTCTACCTCTAAAGTTCGAGGCTGGAACATCTAACTTTATCGGTGCTGTGGGTCTGGCTAAGGCTATGGAGTATGTCGAGAGCATCGGCATGGAGGCTATCGAGGCTCATGAGAGGGAGATATTGAGAACTATGACCGACAGATTATCACAAATCGAGGGTCTTAGAATATATGGCACTACAGAGAATAAGTGTCCTATAGTGTCGTTCACAATCGAGGGTACACACCCCTACGATGTGGGTATGATACTCGATAAGCTCGGTATTGCTATCCGCACAGGTCACCATTGTGCCGAGCCTGTGATGACGCACTACGGTGTTACGGGCATGTGTCGTGCCTCAATAGGTATGTACAACACCTTGGAGGAGGTTGAACTACTTGCTAAGGGTATAGAGCGAGCCATAGCAATGCTAAAATAGCATACCTCCAACATTACTAATTACTAATTACTAATTTATAGGATAAGCATGTTCATCGTCCTTGAAGGCTTAGATGGCGCAGGTAAATCTACTCAGATTACCAAGCTAAGAGATATGTTTCGTAGCAATGGCATAGAGTCGGAGTATCTGCACTTTCCGCGCTTTGATGCCCCTGTCTATGGCGAGCTTATTGCCCGCTTTTTGCGTGGCGATTTAGGCACTGTGGAGAGCGTAAACCCCTACCTTGTAGCGCTGTTGTACGCAGGCGATAGAGCCGATGCGGCAGCTACTATCCGTAGGTGGCTCAGCGAGGGTAAGGTGGTTATTGTGGATAGATATGTCTATTCAAATATCGGCTACCAGTGCGCTAAGATTGCCGATAATGAGGCACGCGCAACACTCCGCGAGTGGATACTTCATACCGAGTATGAGGAGTTTGGTATCCCTAAGCCTGATTTGTCACTCTTCCTGGATGTCCCTTTCGCCTTTACGGAGCGTAAGCTTACCGAGGTGCGCGAGGGCGAGGATAGAGAGTACCTTCAGGGCGGTAAGGATATACACGAGGCATCGCTCGATCTACAACGCCGCGTACGCGAGGTATATCTTGAGTCTGCTGCGATATCCGAGGACCTGCATGTTGTCAACTGCTCAAATGAGGAGGGCGGCATGGCCTCGCCTGAGGAGATCTTTGAGCGTATCATGGAGCGTGTAGCTCCACATATCTAATCGCCGATGTCGCGCTACCGAGATATAGTATTCACCCTTGTGCGTTGGGCTCTCGGCGCACTCTTCATCTTCTCAGGTGCGGTTAAGTGCGTTGACCCTATCGGCACATCAATCTTTGTTGATAAATACTTAGCCACCTACTCTATGGGGTGGCTTATGCCTATCTCCGAGACCCTTGCTGTTGGGCTCTCGGTTATGGAGTTTACCCTCGGCCTACTCCTAATCTCGGGTGTGTGGCGTGGGCTTACATCCCTTATCACAGCTATAGTACTCCTTTTGTTCAGTGTGCTTACACTGCTCAGTGCTACGGTGTTACCTATAGGTGACTGTGGCTGCTTTGGCGATGCTCTCAAACTATCGCCATGGGCTACATTTCTAAAGAATATCGTTATGCTACCACTTGCTATTGCTCTTTGGCGCACAAGTGATAGATGTCGCGGTGTGGCGTTGCGCGAGTTTGTAATCCTTGCAGTAGCTATATCTCTGCCTTTAGCCGTAAATATATATGCGTTAAAGCATCTGCCGTTGGTTGACTTCCTACCATATAAGGTAGGCACAGAGCTTCGTGAAGCTATAGCTGAGGAGCAGAGCGCTACCCGTCAGGTGTTACGCTTTAGACGCACTACTACGGGCGAGGTTGTGGAGTTTGATGCCATGGATACCTCCTGCTGGGCAGATAGTGATTTGGAGTTCGTGGAGTCGGCAATGGTCACTGAGCAGGGCGTGGAGTTTAAGTATGGCGACTTCCACCTATATAATATATATGGCGAGGATGTCACCTCTACAATCCTCAATCATGCTGGCCGCATAGCACTACTATGCGTAAACGATGCAACAAATATTGATGCCACTACAATGCAAGGTATCGCAAAGCTGTATGATGCCTATCCCGCCGAGGCGATATATCTTCTTAGCTCCGAGGAGGTGGCCCTACAGGAGCTCTCTATTCAATCTACTCAGCTATACATCGATGCTATGACCCTGCGCTCAATCATCAGGGCAGATGTCGGTGTTGTCATCCTCTCGGAGGGCATTGTTGAGTTCAAGTCCAATATCCGAGATATATAGTCGAGTGGCAAGATAATTGCCTTGCTACGCATAAAATCTTTGTTTATGCGTAGATATCTCTATTTTATCGCTATAGCTCTGGTGTCATGCTCAGGTAGGCATGATAACCACCGCGACCATGGGCCTAAGCCGGTAAAGAGCGTTGTTGCCCAATCTGTGGAGTATGTAACCCGCGACTTTGCAGCACTCTCCACTGCCGATGATGCGGTGACCCTCGCCTTTAAGCTCTCGGGGCGTGTTATAGATGTCCCCGTAGCGAAGGGTATGGCTGTGGCTAGTAACCAAACCTTAGCTGTGCTTGATAGTCGCGATGTGGAACTTCAGGTGGATGCTCTGCGCTCGGCATATAACGAGGCTCAATCACGCCTAAGGCGTGCCCGCCGATTGTTGGAGTATAACGCCATATCTACGCAGGAGGTCGAGAGCTTGGAGAGTGGCGTTGCACAGGCTGAGTCGGCATATAATAACGCCTTGGATATGCTTGCCGATACGCGCATCGTAGCGCCATTCGATGGTGTTGTCGAGCGTGTATATATAGATACCTATGAGCGTGTCTCATCGGGTCAAGCCATAGTGCGTATCGTCCGACCCCGAAGCACCAGCGTAGGCTTCACAGCTCCTGAGTACCTCCTTAACGCCCTTGAAAGCCCCACAACAACATATTCTGTACTCTTTGATGCCTATAAGGGTGTGGAGTTTAGTGCCGCGATGAAGAGCTTCGCGCGCACATCCTCGGATGCTCTTGGCTTCCCCGTATCGCTACGCCTTACGGATGTAGATACGCTGCGCTACGATATATCTCCAGGTATGACCTGCATAGCTAAGGTCGCTATCCTTGAGAGGGACAGCTCGGCAGTCTCGCTACCTCTTACCGCAATATATGCGCCTATAGCCGATAAGGATTATGTGTGGGTTATCTCGGAGGATAACCGTGTCGAGATGCGCAGGGTGACACTCGGAGAGCTTACTGGAGATAGCAGTGTCGTGGTGCTGGAGGGCATAACCGCGGGCGAGAGGGTCGTATCTGCTGGTGTCTATCATCTAACCAATGGCGAGAAAGTGAGGTTACTATGAATATTTCGCGTTACTCCATATCTCGCCCTACGGTCATAGGTTTCTTCCTTGCCGTCATGCTCCTCGGTGGTATCTACGCCTTTTGGGCGTTAGGCAAGCGCGAGGACTCAACCTTTATCATCAAGAGCGCCGTTGTCGTATGCCCATATTCGGGAGCTACGCCAGAGGAGGTTGAGACCCTTGTTACGGAGCCTTTGGAGCGTAAGATACGCACACTAAGCTCGGTGCATAAGATAACCTCAGAGTCGCACTTTGGCTATGCCCGCCTTATGGTGGAGCTTCACCCTGCGACACCCCCTAAAGAGATACCGCAACTATGGGATGAGCTACGGCGTAAGGTCGATGCAGTAAGCTCAGAGCTACCTAAGGGTGTGGGTCAGATAACCATTGCCGATGACTTTGGCGATGTCTATGGATTGTACTATGCGCTATGCTCCGATAGTGGCTATAGCGATGAGGAGTTGCGTAGATACACAAACGATATAACCACCCGCCTATATGCTGTGGAGGGTGTCGAGAAGGTGCAACTTGCAGGTCTCGCCTCCGAGGAGGTCAATATATGGATTAGTCCCGCTACACTCTCGGCATTTGAGCTTCGTCCCGAGAGTATCGCTCGCGCAGTGAGCCAGCAGAATAGCATCGTTGGCCTCGGCACACGCCGTGCAGGTGAGGTTAATATCACCATTACGGAGGGTACTACATACACCAACATAGCAGATATAGAGAATCAACTTCTTATTGCCGATGACGGCAAGCAGTATCGTTTAGGCGATGTAGCAAGGATAGAGCGTGGCAGCCATACCCCTCCGACACTTATTATGCGTGTCGATGGTAGGGAGACTGTCGCCATAGCAGTAGCGACAGACCCTGAGATGGATATCGTCAAGGTTGGCGATAGGGTAGAACGCCTCTTGGAAGGTGTCGCCGAGGAGCTTCCCGTAGGTTTGGATATAGTGTCGCTATACCCCGAGAATAGGATTGCCCAGCAGGCAAATAACGACTTTATCCTTAATCTTTTGGAGTCGTTGGCCATTGTCGTGGTGCTTGTTATGCTCGTCATGGGCTGGCGCGAGGGTATTATCGTGGGTTCATCGCTAATCTTCGCTATCGGGGCGACACTGCTTACTATGCTGATGCTTGGTGAGGGACTCAACCGTACATCCCTTGCGGGTTTTATCATCGCTATGGGTATGCTCGTTGATAACGCTATTGTCGTTGTGGATAATAGCTCTAAATATATGCGGGGTGGCATGATACCTACGCAGGCCGTTGTGCAGGGTGCAACACTCCCGCGTATGCCGCTCCTTGCTGCAACACTTATAGCTATAATATCCTTTCTACCGCTACAACTCGCCCCATCATCCGTGGCTGAGATTATAGCGCCGTTGTTTAGGGTTATAGCACTATCGCTACTCATTAGCTGGCTTCTGTCGCTTACGCAAGTGCCTATGATGAGTCTAAAGTTGCTACCACACTCCACACGCAAGAGTGGCTCATGGCGTAACAATCGCCTATATAGCATCATCGCGTGGGTGCTACGCCATCGCTGGGCAACGGCTATTGTCGCCGTATTGCTATTCTCACTCTCACTATGGGCAATGGGTCGTATGCCGCAGAATTTTTTTCCGCAGCTCTCCAAGCCCTACTTCCGTGCCGATGTGATTATGGCCGAGGGTTACGATATCGAGGCTATGGACGATAGGTTGGAGCAGATGATCAACTGGCTTATGTCACAGCCCGAGGTTAAGCGTGTATCTACCACCGCGGGAGGCACACCGCCACGCTACTACTTGGCAAGTGGCAGCTACTCACAACGCGCCAACTACGGCAATATTCTTGTGGAGCTACACGATAAAGATATGACGGGGGAGGTCGAGGAGCGTTTTGATTTTTGGGTTAGAGAGAGTATAGCAGATGTGTGGTTGCGCTCCTCGCTCTTCCGTCTATCTCCTGTGCCTGAAGCTACAATAGAGATTGGCTTCATAGGCGATAATCTCGATACTTTGAGCCGTCTTACACGCGATGCTATGGCCCTTATGGAGGCGCGTGGCGATACGCGTAATGTGCGCAATAGCTGGGGCAATCGTGTTGCTGTGTGGCAACCTGAGTACTCACAAATTAAGGCACAACGCCTCGGTGTGGAGCGTAGCTCGATGATCTCCTCGCTGGAGATAGCTACTGCGGGACTCCCCATTGCCACCTACCGCGAGGCAGATGTTGAGATGCCGATACTTCTTCGTAGCGATATAGTCGCCGATAGCTCGTTGGTGGGCTTAGGCATGATGCCTGTATTCTCCGTGCGTGGTAATAGTTACTCGTTGGAGCAGTCTGTCTCGGGCTTTGAGTTTGGCTTCCATCCTACGATGATACGCCGTATAGACTCTGAGCGTGTTATGAAGGCGCAGTGTGATCCTGAGCGTGGTGTTAACGCCATAGCACTACTCGATGATATAACTAATGAGGTTAAGACGCATATATCAATCCCCGAGGGTTATCGCATGGCAATCTTTGGTGAGCAGGAGAGCAGAGAGGAGTCCAACGCTGCACTAAGCAGTAAGCTACCTATAACGCTTATACTCATCTTCATCATATTGTTGCTTCTCTTTGGCAACTTGCGTGACCCTATAGTTGTGTTAGTCACGCTGCCACTAATATTCATAGGTGTTGTCCTTGGCCTGGGTGTTACGGGTAAGATGTTTGACTTCTTCTCTCTACTGGGTCTATTGGGACTTATAGGCATGAACATCAAGAATGCCGTTATCCTTATCTCGCGCATCAGAGAGCTTCGCGAGTCGGGTGTTGCGCCCTCAGAGGCTGTGGCTACGGCTGTGGAGGATAGGTTTATACCCGTTGTTACAGCATCTACAACCACGGTGCTAGGTATGACACCACTACTCTTTGATTCGATGTTTGGCTCTATGGCCGCAACCATTATGGGTGGACTTATTGTCGCTACATTTATGGTGTTGGTGGTGTTGCCTGTTGTCTATTCACTCTTTTATCGTATAAAACCATGATACGCAGACTTCCTATAATCATAGCGCTTCTATGCTCCACTATCGTAGCACAAGCGCAGATAACCCTTAGCGAATATGTCAATGCTGTTATTGAGTATAGCCATACGCTTCTCTCGGCAGAGGCTATGGTTGACGGTCGTGTCGCTGAGAGTAAGATTGCAAAACGCAATATGCTCCCAAGCCTCTCTCTATCGTCAGATGCCGACCTTGACTTTAGGAGTGATGATATAGGGTGGGGCGTGCGTGCCGATATCTCCCAGCCGATATATAACGGTGGTAGGTATAAGAGCTTGGCTGAGCAGAGTCAATATCAACTAATTGAGAGCGCTGGAGTGAGAGATAAGAGCGAGCTGGATGTAAGATATAGTGCCGAGGTCGCCTATTGGGCACTGTCGCGTGCTGAGATATACCGTGAGGCGATGCTCGACTATATCAACATTATAGAGACTCTTAGGGATGTCGCGCTGCACCGCTTCGAGGAGGGATATACCTCAAAGAGTGACCTCTTACAGGTAGAGTCGCGCCTATCAGATGCTGAGTATCAATTATCTCAGGCCGAGCAACGCTGGAGCGTGGCACTGCATAACTTCAATGTTCTGCGTGGTGCTGACCCTGCAGAGTCGGTGGAGCTTGGCTGGAGCATCCTCGATGACTACACACTACCCACAAGGGTCGATGGCTCAGAGTATATCGAGAAACATCCCGATTATGTTGTAGCTGTAGCAGGGCGAGAGTCGGCAAGATGTAATATATCGCTTAGAGAAGCAAACTATCTACCACGCCTAAACCTCGGTCTCTTCGGACTATGGCAACCTAAGGTCGATGCAGGTACACTGCTTAATGGCGGCGTGATGCTCTCACTTAACGCCCCAATCTTTCACTTCGGTGAGCGGCGTGAGGCTCTACGCTCGGCACGCAGTGGCTACCGCAGTGCTGAGTTGATTGTCGATAATGTTGTGGATGATATCATGCTTAACGAGAGCAATGGCTGGACAAACCTCGAATCTTCGTATCAGCGCATCGGTGCTACAAGGCGTAGCTTGGAGATTGCTAAGGAGAACCTCGATATCAGCACCTACTCCTATCGTGAGGGATTGGCAACGATACTCGATGTTTTGCAAGCACAACTAAGCTGGTTGCAGATATATCAAAATGCAATAACGGCACAGTATGACTATGCCGTTGCAATATCCTCCTATCGCTATATTATAGCTCAGGAATAACTACATGCGCTTAAGTGCAGCGCGTATCGCCTCCTCAACACTAATTGAGGGGGCCTCTTTGAATATGGCCTTAAGCACCTTATCCGAGGCACTCTTCTGAAAACCAAGCATCGAGAGCGCAGCAATAGCCTCATCATAGATTGGGTTGTTTGCCGTAGTTGCCACCTCTGGTAACATAAGGTCGCTGGCTCCAAGTTCGAGCATCTTACCCGATAGCTCAACGATAATCTTCTGTGCTGTTTTAAGGCCCAAACCCTTTACATTCTTAAGAAGTACAGCATTTTCTGATGCTATGATGCTCTGCAACTCCTTAGGCGAGTATGTCGAGAGTATCATTCGTGCCGTATTACCTCCCACGCCCGATACGCTGATAAGCTGACGGAAGAGCTCACGCTCCAACTTTGTGGAGAAACCAAAGAGGGCCTGCTGATCCTCTCGCACGATAAAGTGAACATATAACTTGGTCTCTTTCGCATGCTCTATATCCGAGTAGGTCTTAAGCGATATGTTTATAAAGTAGCCAACACCTGCCGCCTCAATCACAGCATAGGTAGGTGTTGACTCAGCAACTGCGCCAGATATATATTCGTACATAGTTTATTCTTAAATTTAGTGTAAAATTTCTACAAATGTAAATAAATTTATTTATCTTTGCGATTTGAACTGAGAAAATTAACTAAAACAGAGTATAAATTTATGAAAAAGAGTTTTTTGTCTATTTTGGCTATCTCGGCATTGATGGTATCATGCGGTGGTAACAACACCGAGAATAAGAGCGAGGCACAGCCAGCAGAGGCTACAAATGTAGAGAGCGTAGAGTGTGTTGCAAGTGGTGATGTTGTATTTGTTGACCTTGACTATGTTATGGCAACAAGTGCATTCTATGCTAAGGAGGGCGTAGCCTTTGAGACAAAGATGCAGAACTTCCAGCAGAAGTCAGTAACAACACAGGAAAATTGGGCTAAGAAGGAGCAGAACTTGGCTAATGAGTATAACAAGCTCCAGGCTGAGGCTGCAAAGCTTGAGCAGGACTACGCTAAGGGCTTGATTACAACACTCAACGCTCAGCAGAAGCAGGAGGAGATTCAGAAGAAGGGCGCATCTATCCAGACTAAGATGAATAACTTCCAGACAACTGTTCAGACTGAGGGTCAGGAGCTACAGGCTGAGGAGCAGGCATTGGCTGAGGAGCAGGTGGTTATCATGAATCGCTTCAAGGAGCTTGCTAACAAGGCTATCGAGGAGCTTAACGCTGATGGTCGTTACAAGATGATTATCAACGCTGTGTCTGTTGTTGATGCAGACCCAACACTAAACATCTCTGATTTGGTGCTTGAGCGCGTAAACAAGCTCTACGAGGAGGGTGCTTTGGAGTAATTGACCCACGAGACTTTAACTAAACTATTTAAGACGAGGTAAAGATGGGATTTATACCATTAACATTTATTGATGTCATAGATATTCTCTTGGTGGCATCGCTATTCTATGGTGCTTATCGTGCTATGAAGGGTACAAGTGCCCCATACATCATGATAGGAATCTTCGTTATATACTTGGTATGGATTCTTGTTAAGACCTTCAACCTCGTACTCTTCTCATCGATACTCGGACAGATAATCTCTGTCGGTGTCATCGCCATTCTTATCATCTTCCAACCTGAGATACGCCACTTCCTACAGGCCATTGGCCGTCAGAGAGGTCGTTTCGAGTGGTTGTCACGCATCTTTAACTTCCGTAACCGCCGTACGGAGCAGGGTATCGATCTTGAGCCTATCGTGGTAGCATGTCAGGAGATGGGTGCTGATAAGGTGGGTGCTTTGATTATCATCAAGCAGGATGACGACCTTGGTGTGGTGGTTGAGAGCGGTATCAGCATTGATGCTAAGGTCTCAACATCGCTCTTGGAGAATATCTTCTTTAAGAATGCTCCGCTACATGATGGTGGTGTGGTTATCAGTGGCGATAGAGTTGTCGCAGCTAAGTGCGTGCTACCATCAACACAGCAGGAGGTGCCTAAGTCATACGGTATGCGTCACCGCGCAGCCCTTGGTATGAGTGAGGTGTCTGATGCCATTATCATCGCTGTATCTGAGGAGACAGGTCGTATATCTGTGGCGCACGACTCAACAATCAAGCGAGGTGTAGAGCCTCAGGCTTTGGCACAGACTATCCGTAAGTTGATGCGTAAGAACGACAGACGCCGCGAGGATAAGCCTGAGAGTAAGTAGTTATAGAAGGCTACCAAGTAGGGTGGCAATCTTTTCGAGATAGAGCATGTCAACATCATCGAATGTAGCAAGATGCTCACTATCAATATCAAGGACAGCGATAATATCGTTGTCCTTGTTGTATATAGGTACAACTATCTCACTGCGCGACAGCGAGCTGCAAGCTATATGACCTGGGAACTGCTCAACATCCTCAACAACGATGCTCTCGCCCCTCTGCCATGCCGTGCCACACACTCCCTTGCCGTATGCAATGCGACTGCACGCCATAGGGCCCTGAAATGGTGCGAGAACTAAATCATTGCCTATAACGCGATAGAAGCCCGTCCACCAAAAGCCAAAGGTGTGGTGTATTATCGCCGCGACATTTGCCATAAGTGCAATGCCGTCATTCTCATACCTTACAACTTCTGCGACCTGCTTATATAATAAGGTGTATTTATCATCCTTTGTTCCCGATGCTATTTTAAGCTCTTCTGCCATAGTGTGTAGCTTATAAAAAAAAGACCCCCGAAGGAGTCTTAGGTTTATAATAGACGATTTGTTCGTTCGTCAGGGAAGACCACCTTAGGCTGGAAGGTCTTAGCCTCCTCAAAGTCCATAAAGCCGTAGCCCATGATGATAACTATATCGCCAACAGCGGTCTTGCGTGCTGCTGCGCCATTGAGGCAGATACAGCCGCTACCACGCTCGCCCTTGATTACATAGGTCTCGATACGCTCGCCATTGTTGTTGTTTACAATCTGAACCTTCTCGCCCTCGATAAGGCCTGCAGCATCCATCAAATCCTCATCAATGGTGATGCTACCTACATAGTTTAGATTCGCCTCGGTAACACGCACGCGGTGAATCTTTGATTTCATTCTCTCGATAAACATAGTTTGGGTAGGTTCTTAGTTACTTAATCTTAATATTGTCGATAAGACGAATCTGGCCTGCCTGTATAGCGCAGCAACCCTGAATGCGCTCTGCATCGCTCCAGTTAGTCACCTTCTGCATTGTACGAGCATCCACAGCCTCAAAGTAGATAGTCTTCAATAGTGGGTTAGAGTCGATAGTTGCCACAACCCACTCAGTGAGCTCTGCAGGGGTCATGGTGTTCATCTTCTCGGCACACTGCTTGATTGTAGCGTAGATGTGTGGCGCTGCAGCACGATGCTCTGGTGTTAGAAGCTCGTTGCGTGATGATAGTGCAAGACCATCCTCGCCACGCACGATAGCACACTCAACAATCTCAATATCGATAGCGAGTTGCTCTACCATAGCCTTGATTACGGCAATCTGCTGGAAGTCCTTCTCTCCGAAGTATGCACGCTTAGCGTTTACAAGGGCAAATAGACGGCTCACAACCTGAGCTACGCCATTGAAGTGACCTGGGCGTGTAGCACCCTCCATAACCTTATCCACCATGCCGAAGTCAAAGACACGGGTGTCAGGCTCTGGATAGATATCCTCGACAGATGGCATAAAGACGATATCTGCACCTGCCGCCTCCAAGAGAGCGCAATCAGCCTCTGGGGTGCGAGGATAGTTTCTAAGGTCGTTCTTATCGTTAAACTGTGTTGGGTTAACAAAGACGCTCACTACAACGGTGTCGTTCTCCTTGCGGGCACGCTCAACCAATGAACGGTGTCCCTTATGCAACGCACCCATTGTAGGTACGAAACCTATGCCCTCCTTAGGGCAATCGGCTAAGGCTGCGTTAAGTGCAGCTACGGTGTTTACTACTTTCATATCCTTAATTAGAATGATGCGACAAAGTTACAAACTTCTACGAAGATAGCAAGCAAAGAGCAAGAAAAAGTGAGACTCTTCGCTATATTTTATATCGTTCTAAGGTTATATGTTTCGTGGGAAGGTGCTTGAGGGTTTATAGTACCCCTCTTCACTCCTTGTATAGCAGTAGGTCTCCATGCCATTTGTGAGTACTACATGACTGCAACCAAGGATAGAGTTGTAGCGCACCACCTGGTCGAGAACGGACTGCGAGAGCTTCACATTTGGCTCCTTGCACTCGACAACAATCTTAGGCTTAGCATCGCTACCTATAGCTACAATATCAGCACGCTGGGGCATACCATTGATATTTACAGGGTACTCCTCTATAATCTGCTGAGGCTGGAAGCCACACTCCGAGATCATATACTCAACGACATGACGGCGCACCCACTCCTCGGGGGTTAGCACAAGCCATCGGCCACGCACCGCATCGAACACCTCGGTGCGTCCTGTGGCTGTGCGTCTGGCGCGCAGACGGATAGCGGGGTAGTTGAGTTTTGGTAGCTCCATAGTTTGTGTTTTAAGCAATAGTTCGTACCTTTGCGGTGCAAAAGTAACAAAATAATACGAACTACAATGATTACAATAGATGTAAATGAGCGTGTGGAGCGCGCTATGGAATATTTTAAGTCGGGATATAACTGCGCACAGGCAGTAGCTATGGCCTATAACGATATTATGGAGATGAGTGTTGAGCAGGTGGCAAAGCTCACAGCGCCTTTTGGTGGCGGCATGGGTCGTATGCGTGAGGTATGCGGCACGGTGAGTGGTATGGCTGTGCTTGCAGGTGCTATAGCTCCCGCGGTCAATCCTCAGGATTTGGAGGAGCGAAAGCAGAACTATGCCCTTGTGCAGCACTTTGCCGATGAGTTCCGTAAGGAGAATGGTGATATCGTCTGTCGCCGACTCCTCGGTTTGGAGCCTATGGTCGAGCGTGCTGAGACTCCTATGCCTTCGGAGCGTACCGCAGAGTACTATAAGAAGCGCCCTTGTGTAGAGTATGTAGGGTGTGCTGCCCGCATCGTGGGTGAGTATTTAGCTACCAAATAAGAGGTAGTAGTCTCCAGCGCACCTTGCTACAATAGTCGGTATAGCCCCTTAGCTCATTGTGTAGTAGTCGCTCCTCATCGAGGATGCGTATAACTACTATAGGTATATATAGCAAAAAAAGGATTACTGCCCATAGTGAGCCAAGTATAAATGGAATGGCAAGGAACATGATGACAGTTGCCGAGTACATAGGGTGGCGCACAATGCCATAAAGACCTGTTGTGATGACCTCCTGCCCAGCCTCTACGGTGATGTTGCGCGATAGCCATACATTCTGACGCATAACCTCAGCATAGAGTGCGTAGCCAAGAATAAAGAGTAGCGAGGCGGTGTGTATCGCCCATGTGGGCATCGCAGACCAACCGAAGCGGAAATCAAAGCCAGCAACCACAAAACCGAGGATAAATATTAGAGCCGAGAAGCGTACTACACCCTGCTGTGTGGTACGCTCTTCTTTTGCTTGGAGCCTACGACTGAGTAGCTCTGGTGAGAATGTTAGCATCAGAACGCCAATAATCATCATAGGTATAAAGAGCAACGCAACAAATCTCCACGCGCCATAATAAGCCCATGTGCCAGCGGGCAGAAATAGTAGTAGCGCAATTATCGCCATGCCGAGAAAGACCTTGATAATCGCCGAGAGCATCAGTATTAGTTTGTTTTGTTTCATGCTTGTGTCCTTTGTGATGTAAAGATAGTGAATTTATTATAAAGGAGGCTTATAGCGCTATAAATATTTCCGCTCGAAAATATTTGGTGGGATAGGATTTTGTTGCGATATTTGCAACAGAAATAGAAACAATTAACAATTATAGATTTATGAAAGATAAGGTTTTAGCAGTAATGAAGGAGGCTGGTGAGCCTCTAAACGCAGGTAAGAT
>JAEIGA010005941.1_pt1 | contig 18570 bp, 26 predicted proteins | sample 9270691 | NCBI WGS metagenome assembly JAEIGA01 (sample SAMN17057246, study PRJNA624740) | gut metagenome | biome: biome; isolation source: fecal sample | host: Bos grunniens | place: China: Xizang | collected 2019
AGAAGGTTTTTCTTTTACTATAAAGAAAACTTTTGATTCTATTCACAATATGGTAGTTTCATTTCAAGAAGGTGATAACTACACAGAAGTAAAATATAATGAATATGTTATAATTAATCCTGCTATGGAAGACCGCGCCGCCGCAGGTTATATTTATCGAAGAGGATTAAATTACTCTGAAGCAGAAGATCTTACTAATGAAACAAACCCTGGTGGTGGTGCAGAACTTGTAGCCGTAATCCCTGGTGTTGCTAAGTTGGAAATGACAGGTGATATTGTTTCAGCTTATTATAATGGAATAGATGATCCTGTTGTTTTAGGTAGTGCATTAAGTGGTTTACTTATTTATGGTAAATACGCAACTCAAGCAGACTTGCCTGATCACCCTGCTGAGGGTCATGAAGGTTGGATTTATGTTGTAGACACTACGCCTAATACATTTTATATTTGGGATTTATCTCAAGACCCAGCGGCTTGGGTTCAAATAGACCCTAATCTTATTCAAGGAGATTTGCCGGCAAGTAAAGCAGTATTAGTTTCAAGCAATCCTTCAAGCGCAGAAATAAATGCTCTTGGTGCGGGCGGCTGTTGGTTTGTAGTATCTTCATAACAGAAGGAGGGGTAAGAAATGAGTGATGGACAAGTTTTTCAAAGAAGAATTATTCCTTTTACTGCAGATACAACAATTGATTTAGGCGATGATAAAAAGAAAAAAATAGGTATTATTTTGGATTCATCTGAAGATGAAGTCCGTTTCCCTATTAACCCTGAGTTAAGTCCTAAAATAACAATAGGTGATACTGAATTTCTTTTAGGGACAACTGGAATTTATGAATTAGATATAATAGAAGTTCGGTTTATTGCTTTTTCACATTTTCCATTAGGTTGCAATATAATTGTAGATTATACAATTTTAGAATGATATAAAAGGAGAATAATATGCCAAACGTAGATAGAATAAAAGGTCTTCGAAAGAAAACTCTTAATCCTTCTGTACCTTTTGATGATTTAATTCCTTTTGGAACAGATGGACAATTTGTTGATTTGTTTGATGGTCTTAATCTCAATGAAGAACTTTTAATAGGTGGTGCTCACAGCATATCAGTAACTACAGAAACAGAAGATGATTCTGAAATTACTGTTATAACAGATGAATGTAAACTAGGCTCTTCTGTTGTTTATGTTGTTCAGAACAAAATTTATGATACTGAAACCGGTAATATAATTACAACAACTCTTTTCGGAAGTGATGGAACGACAGTCTTAAAAGAAAAAACAACCACTATTAATGGAGATCAAATTGAGGAGGTGCTAGAATGAGTGCATGGGCAGAGGCTATGTATGCCATAAAAAGATTATCAAAAGAAGATGAATTAGATGAACGTCTTCAAGAAGTTGAACCAAAGATGGTTTTTGTATCGAAAGAAACTTCTGGGGGCACCCCTGAAACCTATCCAGAGGGGATTGGTCCTGGAACTCTTTGGTTTGTATTAGAGGAGGTTTCAGAATAATATGAGCAATTTACAAGATATAGAAGAAAGAGTTGAAAGACAAGAAGAATTATATAAAATTGTGGCTAAAAATAAAAGTGAACAGAACCCAGCTCCTGAAGGATATGATGGAGTAGAATTCGGAGAGGGTTCTGTTTGGTTTGTTATAGAGGAGTAAAAGGAGAAAATTATGGCAAGAATTACAAAACTTAGAGTTATGGATGATTCTAAGAGCTGGTCTGAATCTTATCCTATTGGGGGTTCTTCAGACGACATCCTTGTTCAAGTTAATGGAGTAACTAGAACTTTAACAGATGTTTTAGGAGTAAAAGAAAAATCTGAATATCAGAGTGCGAATATTGCAGATTTACTTGAAGATGCTGTAAGTACATCAGAGGCTAAGCAAGATACTTCTATATTATCTGATGTTAAAGTAGATGAGGCGGTTATCGCTGATCCATCTTATAAAATAGTAGAAATTCATATGATAGAAGATGGAGATAATATTAAAGATTTCGCGGGTAAATACAACGCATCTATAACATCTCTTGACAATAGACTGAGAGATATTGGTAGGAAAGCATCTACTGGTTATAATATTAATAATGTAGCAAAGCCCGCCGGAGAGTTTAATGGACCAAGTTTTACGTTGCCTGAAGGTAAATATTTATTCCTTGCTTGGATGAAGGTTAATCCGGGTTCAGATACCGCTATGCAATTTGCAATAACTTATCCGTCTAATACTGGTATTGATACAAGTATAGGATTAAATAATTATGTAAGAGGAAATGCTACCAATGGAGGCGGTTTAGAGATTGTTCTTTATTTAGATTTAAGTACAGACCAAACTTTTTATCCTAAATTCTGGATTGAACGAGGGGCAAATGTAACTAGCTTTGGATATCCCATAAAGATTGGCGAAAGAGAATATTAAAAGGAGAGATAATGAGATATGTCAGAGAAAATTAAAGGTCTTAGAGTATACGATGGAAGTGGCTGGAGTCAAAACCTTTATCCTTTTAAAGTAGATGCCGATAATGTAGATTATTTATCTTATGGTTCTTTAACAGACGTAATTGGAACTCGTACAGATGAAATAGATACTGATTCTATTTATACAAGAATAGAAAATTTAGAGGCGGCTTTGGCTGCACAGAACGAGAGATTTTCAAAGATAGGTCAATCTTCTTTATACTCTGAAAATTCGGTTGCGATTACAGATGCTGGTGTTGATTGTATAGTTATTGATAATATTCCGCTTGCAAAAAATAGCGAAGTAAAAACAAGGTATTTAATTACAGTAAATATTCTTCCAAATTCTGCGGTCAGCGCTACCAGAACACTTTCTCTTGTTCCTATAACAAGTGAAGATATTTATTCACAGACTAGCGCTTCATATAGTTCAACAGGAGCCACTTCAATTCAATATCAGTATTACTTAGAGATAAATGAAGGTAGCGGTTCTAGTTTAATTAATTTAGTTGTAAATTCTAATACAACAGAAGTACTCCAAACTGCTCAGGTTTCAGTAACCTGTTTAGGAACTTATAGTGTAAATGAAGATGCGCCTGCAGGTGATGATGATCCTAATGCATAAGACTTGACAAAATGAAAAATTTTTGATATAGTGTAGGTAAGAGAATAGAAAGGATTTAATTCAATGATTATATTAGGTTTAGATATTTCCACAAAAAGTACAGGCTGGGCAATTTTTGAAGATACAAAATTAGTTGATTATGGTTGCGTCTCGGCTAGTTCAACTAACGTATATGATAGGATTGATAAAATTGCTAATGAATTGCGGGCTGTCGTTGAGGAGTATCACCCAACCTCGGTCATTGCAGAAGAACCGGAGCCCGCATTTGTCAAAAATAACATTGATGTATATAGAAAACTTACTTTTGCGCACGGAGCAATTGGAGCGATGTTAAATAAACACAAACTCTCAATGCAATTATGTTCTTCTTCACATTGGCGGAAAGCGGTTGGTATTAAAACAGGACGCGGTATAACACGCGCACAACTGAAGCCCGCAGATATTGCAAAAGCAAATGAGTTATTTGATTTAAATAATAAAAATGATGATATTGCAGATGCGATTTTAATTGCTTATAGTTTTGCTCTTGAGCAAGGAAGTTTTTTTGGAAGTAAATAAAAAAATAGGGTAAACTCAATTAAGAGTTTACCCTTTATTTTTTTTGTTATTTTTCTCCAGTGCTTCCGAATCCGCCTTCGCCGCGCTCTGTCACAGATAGTTCATCAACTTCTTCAAATACAATCGGAAAATAAGGTAATACGACTAACTGTCCAATTCTTTCAAAACTGTCTATTGTTTTACTAGTTTCAGTATCATTATGAAGTGCTACAATTAGCTCTCCTCGATAATCTGAGTCTATAACCATTTGTTACCCTAAAGGCTTTTTATCCTTTAGTTCTTATAGTTTCCTATAAGTTCAGCATATCTTTTCATCTCTTTAAAGATGCCCCGGCCTCGTGGTAGGATTATATCTTTTCACCTACTATGCGTTGCCCCTGACTATACTTTAATATAGCCTTCGGTTCGGATTAGCATATCTTTCGACTTAGCTTTCCCGTTTAATTCCGGAGTTTATTGTCGGCATTATTCTTTTACGATAAAATCACTTGTTTCAAGTTTTAAATCATTTAATTGCAATTTATTATAATGTGTATAAGGAATTCTAATTAAAGGAATGTTGTTCTTTTTACACCATTCATTTTTTATTAAATCGTGTTTATGAGTATATTCGTAATCAAAGACACTATCTTCTTTAAAATGTTGTTCTCCATCATATTCAATTAAATATTGGCTGTTAACATAAAAATCGAATGGTAACTCTTTTTTATCTTTGCAATCAGGAAAGGTTTGTTCTATGGTATAATCTATATTTGCTTCATCTAATATTTCAGATATTTTTACATTACCTTTTGAAATATTGCTATGTAATCCACAACTTAAACTGCGATGCCGTCTTAAACTAATTCCTAAAACATCTCTTTCTCTGCCACAATCGCATCTACAGTGCCAATAAATACATCCTCCAGTATTTCTTTTTTCAGTTTTATATAAAACTGTCCATTTCCCAATTTTTTGATTAGTCATATCTATTTCAGAAGTATTGTTAATAACAGCTTTTCCTTTTAAATTAGCATCATACCATACTTTTGTAATCATTCCTCTGCTAACATTATATTCCTCCGCTAATTGAGAAGAGGTTTTTTCATTGTATAAAGATATAATTCTTTGCTTATCCTCTTCAGATAATTTTGGTGTTTGCACTGTTTTGACATCAAAATTAATTTTCTTTGCGTGATTTAATATAGATGTTTTGCTACATTTATATAATTCACTCATTTTTCTAGAACTTTTTAATTTTTGATAATTTGCAATAAAAATTTCGTCTGGACCAAAATCAACTTTAATAGACATTTTTCTACCTCCATATGTCAAAATGTATTTATTTCTTCAATATTATATAATTTTTTGACTATAAAGGTTAAATTGATTTGTCCGGAAAAATCAAAATTTTATAAAAGTTTTTGTTTACCGACACAATTTGCAGGACGGAGACCTCTTTTAGTAGCCAACCCGCTTCTTGCAAAAATTGCTCCAAAAGTACCTTCTGGCAAGTCAACAGCAACACCTGTTCCAACTTTAATTGTTCCGTGAGCGGGGATAGTAATAGTCTCATCGCCGCAGTAATACAAATCATACCCAGCCGCATATTCACTTCCTCTTGAAGGTAACTGTGCTTCTGGTACTAACTTTTTAATTTTTACTGTTATACTATCCATTTTATTCATCATCTCCATAGCTTACTCTATTGATAGAAACAACTGGCTCTTTTTCTGAGTTAAATTCTTTTACAATAGTAACTCGCATCCATTCATCAGCAATTTCACCCTTAACTTTTGTCTGTTTTACTTCGCTTGAGTATCTTACGACTTCATACTGATTGCTGCGTTTCTGCTCTTCAATAAATTCCTTAGCCTCTTCTTCTGAGTTACATCTATACTGTTCTGTTGTTTTGATTAAATAAGTCATTAAAAAAAGTTCTCCTTTTGCTCAAAAATGATTTTCTGACAATTATATTTTAAAAACTCTGCGTTTTTAGCATTTTCAATAAGTTTGTCTGTATATTTTAAATTTCCATAAAATAAAACTTTTTCTACATCCGGCTGAAGAAGAAAATTATTTAAATCTCCCTTTTCTACAACCGTAGTTTCTGTTAAAGAATTATTTTCAATAGTGTGAACACTCCATCCATTAACAAATGGTTGGACAACTACAATAAATTGTTTACCCATTTAATTCTCCTCCAGTCCACATTCAATAACAAAATTATCACAAGGGAATAACATAAAGACATAATCTTCTGTATTTTCATCTGTTGTGATTCTTACCCAAATTTCATAATTATTATCTTCAGGACGAAGTGAAATTGAAACTATCTCGCCTCTATCAGTGCAGCATCCGATACATTCAGATGCTGCCTGTGCATAGGTGTCCATTCTATCATCGTCTAAATAAAAGATTGTATAATAATGAAGTTCATTATTTAAAAGCATAGCGTATCCGCCAATGTCAATATTTTCTTTAAACCAATCCTGTAAATCGAGCTGTTTCTTAGCTAGTTCTGGAGCAGTTAAAGTGTTTTCTGTTGCAGAAAGCTGTTTATTCATATCATATAAACTCTGACCTAAATCTATATTTGGCATTTTTAATTCTCCTTTATTTTTCTAATAATAGTATATCAAATTTTTTATTAATTGTCAATTATAAATGCAATTTTCTTTCTGCAATTTCTTGCGTGCGACCTTGGTTCCAAAAATTAGTTCCAATATAACCACACGTGCGGCGAGCTACATTCATTTTCTTTTGGTCGTTGTTTCCGCAATTAGGGCATTTCCAAAAGAGTTTTCCATTTTCGTCTTTTTCTATAACAATTTCTCCATTCCATCCGCAAACTTGACAATAGTCTGATTTAGTATTTATTTCAGCATACATAATATTGTTATAAATAAAGTTTATAACAGACAGAATTGCGGGGATATTATTTTGCATATCCGGAACTTCTATATAACTAATTGCACCTCCGGGAGACAGCTTTTGGAACTCTGATTCAAAAGCAAGTTTTGAGAAAGCATCAATATCTTCTCTTACACAAACGTGATAACTGTTTGTAATATAATCGTGATCTGAAACATTTTCTATAGTTCCAAAATCTCTTTGAAGGGCTTTTGCAAACTTATAAGTTGTTGATTCCAGCGGAGTTCCATATATAGAATAATCTATATCTTCTTGCGCTTTCCATAAAGCACATTTATCATTCATATATTGCATAACATCTAATGCAAATTTTTTCCCTTCAGGGTCGGTATGACTCTTACCCGTCATCCGCACGCACATTTCATATAAGCCCGCATATCCTAGAGAAATAGTGGAATAACCGTGATATAATAATTCATCAATGGTTTCGCCTTTCTCTAATCTAGCTAATGCCCCATATTGCCATAAAATAGGAGCAACATCACTAGGTACGCCATGAAGTCGTTTATGTCTGCATTTTAAAGCTAAATGACAAAGTTCAAGGTATGTATCAAAAACTCCCCAAAATCTGTCCATATCTCCATTACTAAGGCACGCGATATATGGAAGATTAATCGTGACCACTCCAGAATTAAAGCGACCGTAGTATTTGTGACCAGCATATTTATCATAATTCAATGCTTTTGCATAATTTTTAGTAGTGCGGTCCGGGGTTAAAAAGGACCTGCACCCCATACAAGTATAGGTGTCGCCATTTTTCAATTCTCGCTGGACTTTATTAGAAATATAGTCTGGCACCATTCTCTTTGCAGTGCACTCTGCCGCAAGTTCTGTTAGATAATAATATTTACTATCTTTTGGTACATTAAAATCATCTAAGGCATAAATAAGTTTAGGGAAAGCTGGAGTTATATAGGTTCCAGTTTCATTTTTTACACCTTGAATTCTCTGATTAAGAACTTCTTTGATGGCTTTTGCGAGGTCTTCTCTTTCCGGTCCTTCTTCAACTTCTCCTAAATTCATATAAACTGTAATGAATGGCGCTTGACCATTAGTAGTCATTAAAGTAAGAATCTGGTACTGAAGCGTCTGAATTCCGGCTTTTATATCTTCTTCTACCATTTTCTCAATCTGTTCTTCAGAAAAGGTAGGAAATTTCTTTTTAAAGGTCTTTCTCGTTTCTTTTATAAAAGCAGAGAGATGTGCTAAAGAAATCGACTGGCCGCCATACTGCGAACTAGCAACCTGCGCAATAACCTGTGTCGCTATATTACAGGCTGTTGAGAATTTATGTGGAGTGTCGATATAAGTTTTACTTATAACAGTTCCATTCCACAACATATCTTCGAGGTTAATCAAATCACAGTTTCCTGTTACAATCCCGTTTGCTAACACAAAATTATGCTCATCTTCAACCTCTAAACACCACACAGTATCTTCTTTCACATACTCTTTATCTAATACTGTGTATGTAAAATGAAAGTTTGGATTAAAAGAAAATAAAATGGTATATTTTCGACCTTCTTCTCCAGTAAAATTTGTTTTTTCTCCTGTTAAATCATTTTCTCTTGTAATATATAACCCTGCGACAGGAGCATATTCTCGAATAAAATCAATTATTTTTTTATTGCTACTTTGGATTCTATAAGTTCTCGAATGTGGATTGTTAATCGCCATTTTTCCGTCTGCGCAATATAGTCCATTAAAAAAAGCACGAATTTGATTTACATTATCGAACTCTGGGGTTTCTTTATGATAGTTATATACGACAACTGAGTGGTCTCCATTTTCAAAAATTTGGCTTCTTATTTTACAGCCTTCAATATTAAATCTATCTAACCACTGATTATCTTTTTCCCCGCATAATCTAATTCGAGTAGAGTTAATGTGATTTCCAGCTCCGTTAAATTCAACAGTGCCGTCTCCCATTGCAAATCCCTTACACCACATTAGTTTTTCATCTTCAGAAAATTTGTCGTAATCCAAATCTTGGTTGTAAATTACTGGAGCTTTTACCAATTTATCTCCAACTTTTAAATTTGTGGTGACAGTGCCGTCTTTTAAGTACCATCTGTGATCTTCAGTCGCTAATACTTCATGAGTGAGACTCTTTTTCCCGTTATAAAAAGTATATTTATATAGCTTATCCGTTCCATAGTTTTTTACAACTGCTTTTTTCCAATTGCCGTCTTTAGTTAAAACGATTGTTTCATCACCATCTTCAAAGTCGTTAAAAGTTTTTACCCCTTTATTGGTAATAAATTTAGTATTAACATCAAGACAGTTGTGAATTGGCTGAATAAAATAATCAGCATCGTGGAAATGGATGATTCCTTTCTCGTGAGCTTCAACTATTTCTTTTGGAAGATACTGCCTTTTTGTCTTGTCTGTTGAAACTGCGCCTGCAATATAATCTCTCATAGTTGTAGCAAGAGTAGCATCTTTGTTAGAATTTTCATACAAGAAGTAATCATTTTCAAGATGCACTATTTCATCAACTAGTTTATCTATTGTGTTTTCTCTTGCGCGATTGCGGTCTTCCCTATATTTAATATAGGATTTAGCTACATCTTTTCTTTTGGTAGACATAAGACCATTTTCTACCATATCTTGAATTTCTTCTACTGAAAGTAGATGATCTGCGGATTCTGCGAAGTCTAAAATATAATCTGAAATGTTTTCAGCCTTTTCAAGAGCATATTTAGAAATTTCTCCGTCTACTTGTTTAAATGCGGCAAGCACCGCAGTTTCAATTTTTCGAGGGTCAAAATCTACGCGTCGACCATCTCTTTTGCAAATTTTTATTTTTGCCATATATTCCTCCTAATTATATAATTATTTTAAGGACGCCTCTATAATAGGCTAAATATATATGAAAAATTTAGAAAAACTATTAAACAATTTTGTCCTGCTGCATCCAATCATAAGCATAAACGATAATAGGCTCACAAACTTCTTCAATAGTTTTATTTTCATTAACAATAGTGTGATATTTAAAAGGAAGGTTGATTATTTTTGAGAAATCTTCTTTGTCAGTAGAATACCTTCTAATAATTTCATCACAATCTGGGTTCTGCTCTCGATTAAGCTGTCTTAAAAGTCTTTCTTTATCACTAGCAGTTACAAGAATAGGATAGACTTCCAGTTTATCATTTTTCATAATTTCTTTCATTCCATCAATGTTAAAAACTCCAACATTGATATAATCAGGAGAAAGAGAAGATAGAGGAGTTCCATATCTCCAATCCCTGAAGATTGTGGACTCTATAAATTCTTGTTCTAAAAACTGTTTGTTACTTAAAAAATAATAGTTCACTCCATTTAATTCACCTTCTCGCGGCGGTCGGGTCGTAGCTGAAATAATTTCGTGAGTGAAACTTGTTGCATTACATATCTGGCGTAGGCAGGCGTCTTTACCGGCGCCCGCCATTCCAAACAGAGCTATAATTTTAATCTTCTTCATCATAAACTCCATATCTATTATGTGTTAATTCTATATTTTTATTTTTATCTACTTTTGTTATTTTATATAATTGATGTCCACCATAAGATTTATAATTTTTACTTACAAAAGTATCATCTCGTCTAAAACCAGTTACAAGAAGTTTTGTTCCTCTTACAAACCAGCCTTTTTCCATTACTTTCTTTGTTCCATCAGACTGAACTTCACTTATCTGACGACCAAACATCGCATAATATTCTTTGGTAAATTTTACATTAACTACTCCTTCTTTTGTTAAGAGAGTGATACTAGAACGGCTATCATTTTTACTGATAACAGTTCCCGCTACTCTAGACAAAGCAAATAGAGGAATTTCTCTACCATTTCGTTTAAAAGTTCTTTCCACAATAGGTTCACTTGGTAAATCAAAGAAGTTTACAATACCATATTTATTAATATCAATTCCTTCTAACTCATGCTCGTGATAATAGAAACATAAAGCTTCCATCTCCCACGCACTCAAAGTTCCTTTTGCATAATTATCCCAAGTTTCTTTAAAAAGTAAAGTATTATATCTTTCTAGTAAATCAGATTGATTTTCTTTTAACCAATCTTTTGCTACTTCCATTATACTTTTATAATTTTTATCCCATACTGTTTGAAGGATATGGGGAACGCCTCTTATTATTTCAAGATTATCTTCATTAAAATTCTCTCTATAAAAATTATTATATTCTTCTTCAAAATAATAATAATTTCCATCCTTATGAGATTTTAAATATTTGTTAAATACAAAAACCTTTTTCTGAAGATTTAACTTATCTGGAATAAGGTCGTGATCAACTAATCCTTTAAAATTCTGAAGGGTTAATCTATTCTTTTTATCTGCAACTTTTGAGAGATAATAAACCATTGAAAAAATTCTTGGATTTACTCCTAATTCTGCTGCGGTCGCCGCACTTATGTTATCAAAAGCCCCCGCCTTTATAAGACTTATCATAGGAGTTTTTGATAATGGACACCTGTTCATAAAGTCTTTTAAACTTTTGTAAGGTCTACCTTCTATTATTTTTTCAATAATGGGCGCTCCTACATTACTAAGAGCCTTCATTCCAAAAAGAATTTGATTATTTTCTACATCTGGCTTAAATCCATAACTAGAACGGTTTATATCTACTAAAGATACTTTTATTCCTTGCTCGATAATATCTCCTAATGCTTTTGCAAGTTTTCCATAATCTGTTGAACTCTCTTTTTTATTTTCATTATCATCATCTTCTGCGGTTTCAAGAGAGCCGCTATTTACAACAAGACAGGCGGTGTCCCAATAAATAGGATTCCATCTAGTTGCAAGATATGCAGTCTGGAACCCTATGAATGAATAGGCTAGGGCATGGATCACGGAAAACGCGTACCCCATTTGCAACCCAATCCCATTCTTCCATACATACTGGCCCAGCTCTGGAGATTTTGCCTGTTCAAGAACAGATGCTTTTAATTCTGGGATTTTATTCATCTGCTTCTTCACATTGTTACCGTAAAGGCTTTTTATCCTTTACTTCTTATAGTTTCCTATAAGGTCGGCGTACATTTTCATCTTTTTAAGATGTTGGACACTCTTGGGTGGATTATATTTATTCACCACCTACGCTCTACGGTGCTAATTAGCCTTTCGCAATCTAATTAGTTACCTCGGTGTTAGCTTGCTTAAATTAAATCTTTTATACTATTAAACAATCTATCATATTTTCTTTTATAATAAAAACATTCATCAAGACAATTCTCATACAAATAAGAAAATAATTTTTTCCTATCTTCTTTACTACTCCAAGAACAGAAAAAAGTTGTTCCTGTATAGATAGCATTTTTTGAAAGATTCAATTTATTTACAAGGATGTTTTGAACATCTTCTATGAAATGTAAACTTCCTGAATAAATACTTAATCTTCCATTTTCTAATATGCATCCATCTCCATCAATTAATCCTCTAAAATAATATTTTAAATATTCTTCTGGAATTAAATCAACAGGAACTTTTACTATTTTCTTTGATTTATTTTGAACAACTCCATATTTAGCTAAATCTTGTCCTATCTTTTTAGCTCCAAAACATATTTTAGAAGTAGATCTTCCTTTACACTTAGTTATTGTGGCTTGAGGATTTATTTGATCTCTAGCATATTCTAATATTTCAATATCTTCATCTATTACTTCTATTGACAAAACATCATTTACCACTGCTCCATCAGCAGTTATAAACCCTAGTAAATATGCTTTATGAGGATTATTTATTTGTTCAAAATAAGTTGTATCACATTTTGTGTGATAACCTGTTTGTCTTTTTATATTATATTTATCTAATATTTTATAGATTGTATGTTCATCAACTTTATATTTTTTTGCTAAATCTTTACAATACAAATTGTTTTCTTGAAAGTCTTTAACAACATCTTGTTCTATATCTAAAGTATGTTTAGATTGATAACCTCTCGATATACCTATTTTTTTAACAAATCTACTAATTGTAGAATTTGAAAGTCCAATATCTTTAGCTATATCTACGGCTGTATCTCCTTTAGAATATCTCTCTATGATAATTTGTTCTTGTTCTTTAGTCATATAATATTTCTCCTTTCGTTGGCATTTTGCCAATATTTTTCGTTCTATATTATATAACTAATTTAAGTTTAGCTTTCACCGATTTTGTCCAATTTTTTGTCGGCAAGTTATAAATTTTTAAAGTCTACCGACGATTTTCCGGGCCGCGTTCGCTTCTTTTAGACTGAACCCACATATGTTTTCATCCATAAGCATACGCATCATCTGCTCTTGGCTAGGAGGAACTCCGTATGATGATAAGAAATATGGCTCTAATACCTTTTGCTCTACTTTAGAAAGATCCGCTCTATCCATTTCCTGATACCATAGTTGGATATTATCTTTAAAGCGGATATATTTGTCCATCGGGTTCTCTCCGCCCTCTTCCCCAGTCATGAGTCGCATCAATCCATTTGCATCTGTTAACTCAAGGATAGTCGATGGCTTAATCTTTTTTGCGGCCTGCGCTCCAACATCACTATCGAACTGGAATATATTTAATATATCTCCATTCTGAATGTGCTCCCAAATCTCTTTATCATCCAAAGGTAAGACTGAAGGATGTAAATATTTATCATAAATCTCTCTTAAAGATAAATCTTTTTCAATTTGTCCATCCTCTTGCAAGAATTCAACAGTCTTAACTATTTTATCTTGTACGTCTGTAACAAGAAAATCATACTTTGTAGCGCCCGCATATTCACAATCGTGAAGGTCAAAAGCCGTAATAATATCTCCACTAGGAGTTCTCATATAAGATAAGAACTGATAAGGATCTTCATCTGTAAAAATTACTCCTGAAGCGTGAGAACCTCTCTGTTTAATTAGACCTTCAATTCCGAACATAATTTCTAGAAGACCTGGATACTGATTAACTTCATTTACGAATAAATCTACCTTATTTCTATTCTTCTCTTTATTTCCATATACGACATCAGATAAAGACCAAACAAAACCTCGTTCAATCGGGACTAATGAACTTAAATATTGGGCTATATCCGTATCAATCCCCATCGGGTAATCCTCTGACCGGTAGCCGCGGCAAGCAGTTTGAATTGCGGATTTAGAAGTTTCTGTACCAAAAGTAGCGACTAAGACACAACCTAAATTTTCTCTACTTAATTCATCTATATTTGAATTAAAATGCTGACCGCGCTCTTTCTTTATTTCAGAGATGATTTTTCCTTTCTTGGATGGGCACAGATCTATATCGATGTCCCCAAGTTCGACGCGGTCTCGGTTAAGGTATCTCCAGAACGGGAGCCGCCATTTTATAGGATCGAGCTGAGTTACTCCTAATAAGTAATGATTCAAACCAGAACAACTTGAACCTCTACCCGCCCCTACAGAAGAGCCACAATTCCACATCATATCAATATAATGCTGAAGCGTTATGGGGTAAGAAAACATATTTGTTCCAAGTTTTTCTCCAATTATTCTCTTTACATCAGCTTCTTCCTCAAGTCGTTCAAGATAAGTTTGATTATATAGTCCTAATTCTTCAAGCTTATCTACGCATTGATTAACCCAATATCTTTCATACTGATTGTCAGATTGATACATCTGAGTTAAGACAGGGAAATTCTCAGCAAAATCCGCTTTCCTAGTGCATTTATCATAATTTTTTACTTCTACTCTTGGAATGACTTGCGGATGTGCTAAATCATAGAACTCAATTTTATTATATATATCCATACTATTGTCACACATCCACTCATATGAATCTACAATAGATGGAGTTAAATTTTCTATGATTTCATCCTCTGTCTGAAGATAAGAAAATTCATAAAACGCATCAACTTCTCTTTCTCCATTTTGAGAATTCAAATACGATTTATGAACATATCTATCTTCTTTGGTTAGGTAATGACTGTCTGAACCTATTACCATTTTTTTATTGCGGACGCGCGCTATTTCAACCAATTTTTTATTTACAATAATCTGGTCTCTACTTGCGCCCGGTGCGCACTCTATATACCAATCATCCCCAAAGAGATGATCTAGATACACTATAAAGTTAACTATATTCTGATATGCGGACTGGGCTGTTGCAACATCACCCGCGGCCCGCGCCTTCTCCATAATTAAAACATTTGCAGATAGTTCTCCGCCTATACACGCGGTGGTTGCAATTAAATGACCTGGCTCTTGAGACACAACTTCTTCCAATTCGCTTTTTAAAGTAGGGACTCTCTCCATACCTCTGTCAGTATAACTTAACATCCAAGCTCTTGAAGATAATCGCTTTAATTGTTTATAACCTATTTCATCTTTTGCAATTAGAATGAAATGCCAATATTTCTGATTTTTTTCTCTAGTATCCGTTAGATAAATCTCATTACCAATAGCAATCTTGAAATCTGGATTTGTTTCTTTTAATTCTTTGGCAATCTTATTGATCTTAATTGCGCCAGCTAAACATTCATGATCTGTAATCGCGATTCCTTTTAGACCAATATCTACAGCCCTTTTTATCAAATCTTCAGGTTTATTAATACAATCAAGCCCTTTGATATTACTGTAATGAGTGTGTGAATGACATTCCCACCTATTCAAAATTTATCACCTTCTTTTTATTTTCTATAAATATATTATATCATATTTTTTATAAATTTTCAAATATTAAATCATTAGGTAAAAAATTTTTACAAATATATATACTTGCAAAAGCAACGCCTTTTGCCATTTTGGTATGTGCTTCATCTTGGTAAAAATTAATTCTTTTATCAAAGATTAAAGCCTGAGTATTTTTTAAATATTCAAATCTTTTTTGTCCTTGCAAAGTTGGTAAAGGAAGTAACATAGCATAGGGCTTATTTAATTCTGATAATCTTTTTAAAATATCATCTTTGCAAGAGAAAGGTGGGTTGGATATGATATAATCATATTCTTCTTTTGGTTCAAAATAAAAGAAATTTTCTCCATTGTCTATATGGGTTGCGATAACGCGGCAGCCCGCATCTCGAAAAGCTATAACATATTCACTAGATTCATAATCAAAAGGACACCATATTACAGAGCCTTTTGGGATATATTTTAAAATAGGCTTTACCGCATAATCTGGAGTAAAATATTCATCACTTTCTTTATCTGTTTTTGCTGTTAAATAACCTTTGTTATTTGGCATATTATTTCTCCGTATCTTTTATTTCAATAATTTCATAATCACAAGTATCTAATCCATAAATGCGGATGCACTCTTCAAGAGATTCAACAGTACAATGCTGCGTTCTCCATTCCCAATTAGACCATTCATCTCTATATTTAAAAGTTATATCTTTCATTTTTTATTCTCCTCCGCTTTTTGAATAGTTATTCTATGATAGTTAGGTATATTTGATAAGAAACCATCTTTTATCAAAGAACTTAAACTAATTGGCTCCCATTGTACCACATCAGATGCAAGATTGATATGAGATACTCTAGCTTTACCATTTTCTGTATTGACAAAGGCTGCGTTATATCCATTGTGTACGTGACCGTGTACATTTAAAGTAAAATCTTCTAATCCATAAATAGGTTCGTGGCTAAGAAGAATTCGGTCTGCAATAAAAAGTGGTCCATTATAGACTTCATTAAAATGACTAGCTACTTTTGATAAAACATCGTGATTACCTGTAATCAATATCTTATAACATTTTAATTCATCTAGATATGATGCGTCGCCTACGTCCCCAAGGTGGATCAAACTATCACTTTTATGAATTTCTTTTTTAAGTATTGCCATATGTTCTTCTGGAGTTATCCATTTAGGGTTCATATATTTGCAATCTGCATCGTCAAAATGCGTATCTGAAATTAAATAAACTGAACCCGTAGCACTCCATCTTCTAAATTGTGGGTATAAACTAGTGATCATTTTTTAATCCTTTCCATTAATTCTTCAACAACTTTTTCGTGCATCTCATTAGCAGCTAAATCGGGTAGTGGGTATTTTTCAAACACATCGCTCCATTTTTCTCCCCAGATACCCCACTCACTGTCAAAATCAATCTGTTCTTGGACATTAGCGTCTAAGTAACCGCCTCTATTTATAGCTTCAAATGCCATAGTTTCATACCATCGGTTTGCTCCAACCGTTATAATATCTCCTTCTTGATAATATGGTAAACAATCGTGTCTTGCAACTTGACATCCAACAGTAGAAATTATCCATTTTTTATTACCATATTCAAGCAAAGTGTTTCTGCGGAAGGTGCAATCTGAGCTGCAGATGAAATGTCCTGCCCAGCCGCGTTCAGTTCTTTTTACTTCTGCCATTAGTCGTGTTCTCCTATTGCTTCATTTAAAATCTCCATGAATCTCTTCAAGTTTCTGTCATAGTTTCTTCTAGCTTGAGCTTCGGCATCTCTCTTTGAGAAGTCGTATGCTAGCATTATATCCTCTGCATCTTTTGATAATGCTTTATAAAGTGCTAATTGATAACGATAAACAAGAGAATCAAATATATAACCTTTTAGATGTTTTTCGTGAGAATTCTTAGCGTCATAATATTCTACCATATCTTTAAAATCTTTTAAAAATTCATTTTTCATTTTTATAATCTCCTTATAATTTATGGCGCGGGCGGCGGTTAATGTTACTTTGGACTGGGCCCGTCCGCCGCATCTATTTCAATTCCTTTAAATGTGACTATTATATTGTTATTTGGGAAATGCTTTTTCATTATTTTACTCATTTCTTCATAAACAGTATTAATATTCCATATATCTGGGTCTATTGTTATAACAATAGTGTCACCATCTTTTAAATCTAATTTAGACATAATGATACCTGGCTCTATTTCAAATTCTTTTTGCATATTTATTCTCCAACAATATTACAAACTTTATCTGGAAAAGCTGTTTTAATAACAACTCTATCATCGTGATCTGCATTATCTATATAAGTAAAACCTTTCTTTAAGGAAATAACTCCCGCTATTTTCCAAGGATTTTCCTCTATAAGATAATATATTTCATCTATTTTCATTTTATTATACATATTATTACATAAGATTCTGTCTTCTATATCTTCATAATTATAATCATAATTAAAAACAAGCGTTCCTATTTTTGTTTTATTTCCATTTTCTTTATTTATATCATAAATATTGATTTTTCTTTCCATAATATTCCTTTTAATTCCTTACTAACACTAGTTTGTTACTAAATCTTGTGGCAGCAGTGTATAAAAATTGCCGATGTTCTAATTTATCAAAAGGAAAAGACTCTTCAATTACGACGCCTTTGTCCCATTCACTACCTTGCGCATTCCACGCAGTTAGGCTATACCCGTAAGTGGCTTGCCGCGGTAAAATATCCCCTATGCGATTCCGCATTTTTCCTATCTGATAAGAAGTCCTCCAATCAACACACGGCTCTTCTCTTAATAAGTAATCTTTGTCTATTGAAACACAAGGATATTCAGAGCCAAATTCTGGATTAAAGTCACAAACAATAGTAGGGATTCTATGTCTGTCATTCTTTATATATCTAGGAATATCTACGAAACTTTCAAAAATATTGGATACTGTTCCTATTGTTCCATTAACGAGAGCATCTCCATCATCATTAATGTCCTCCCAATAGTTCCTCTTGAAGATCATCTTCTCGCCTTGGCACAACTCCCCATCATACCCTAAAAGTTTTCGCATTTGAGCGTTTATATTATGTCGAGTATTATTGGTTGCAGTAATAATAGTATCTGCCCAAGTAAGATGCCCTGTTGTCAAATCTCTTTTGGGAATAACTATGACATCTTGACCAACACCATAATCAATAGTTTCTCCTTCTCTTATTTTCAGCGTAAGCCTGATAATCTCTGACTCTTGAGCCTGTCGCATAATTTCGTCAAGAAAAACATCAGGATTATCTAAGAGGGTATGAGCTTCTTCTTTATTTATTTGTGGTAACTGCTTTTGTGTTTAGGTGTGTTCGCAACACACACCCCTTAATACTAAGATTAAGCTCATAATTTCTTATGAGAGCAGA
>JAEIGA010005942.1_pt1 | contig 18567 bp, 15 predicted proteins | sample 9270691 | NCBI WGS metagenome assembly JAEIGA01 (sample SAMN17057246, study PRJNA624740) | gut metagenome | biome: biome; isolation source: fecal sample | host: Bos grunniens | place: China: Xizang | collected 2019
GTTGCCTAATTCATATGGTGAAATATGAACACCATTTGCAAGCATTTCGCCGTTAACTACGTTGCACCAGGATTCTTTAAGGTTAACCTTTCCTGCGCGTATAGATTTTATTTCTGTACCAAAAAGCTCAATGCCTGCTTCATAAGTTTCAAGAACAAAATAGTCGTGGTACGCTTTTTTGTTCTGTGCAACTGTTTTATTTTCTTGTTTTGCCACAACTATTCAGTCCTTTCATAAGAATTTATAATTCGCTTCTGCCTGATAACGCTCTCATAAGAGTAACATCATCGGCATATTCAATGTCAGCTCCTACAGGTATACCGTAAGCAAGTCGGGTAACTTTAACACCAAATGGTTTTATAAGCTTACTGATATACATAGCAGTCGTGTCGCCCTCAATAGTAGGGTTGGTTGCCATAATAACCTCGGTTATTTCACCTGAAGCGGCTCTTTCAACAAGGCTCTTTATTGTAAGCTGGTCAGGGCCGATATTGTTCATTGGTGAAATAGCTCCGTGGAGCACGTGGTAAACGCCACTGAATTCCCTTGTTCTTTCAAGTGCTAAAACATCGCGTGGCTCTTCCATAACGCATACTGTAGAGTGGTCGCGGTTAGGGCTTGCGCAAACAGGACACAACTCGTTTTCAGTTAAGTTGTGGCAAAGAGAACAATGGTGAATTTTAGTGTGAGCATCAATTATAGCATCTGCAAAATCCTTTGCCTGCTCGTCTGTTAAATCAAGCACATGAAAAGCCATTCTTTGAGCAGTTTTTCTACCAATTGATGGTATTTTCTGAAACTGTTCAATCAGCTTTTCAAGTGCAGCAACATCGTAAGCCATATTAGAAACCAAAGCCAGCAGGAAGGTTGAGGCCACTTGTTACGTTGCCCATTTTCTGCTCCATTGTATCAATAGCTTTTCGGATTGCTTCGTTTGTTGCGGCAATAATCATATCTGAAAGAATTTCAACATCGTCCGGATCAACGACATCAGGCTGAATATTAACCGCAAGAACTTCATGCTTGCCGTTAACTTTAACTTCAACAGCACCGCCACCTGCGCTTGCTGAGTATTCTGCTTCTTCAACCTCAGCCTGTGTACGAGCCATTTCTGCCTGCATATCCTGAAGCTTTTTCATCATAGCGGCCTGTGAGTTTCCGCCACCCTGGTTTGGAATACGTGCTTTCATTATATTCTACCGTCCTTTTTTATATTTTATTCTTCAATGAAGAAATCAATCTGATGTTTGTTAAGCTTTGAAATAAAAGTGTCTACAGGCTCAACGCCTTCTTCAACTGCAGGGGATGAGCCATCGTTGTATAAAGCTGGACGAAGATTTTCGCCTGTTGCTCTCATCAGTGCAGTTGCAATTGAATCAACATTATCCTTTATTTTAAACATCTGCGGGAACGCAGTGTTTTTTGGCTTTATAAATATTGTGTTTCCGGCTCTGTATGCCAATGAGCCTATGAGCATAGGGTAAAGAGGCCTGTTAATCATGGAAAGTTGACTAAGGGCATTTTCCCATGATGCAAATGGTACAGCGTTATCAGATTCGTTAACTACGCCTGTGTCAACAGGTTTTCTAATTTCCTGAACTTCAGGCTTAACAGGTTTTGCTACCGGTTCAATAACAGGTTGCTCAATTGGTGCTTTTACTGGTGGTTCTTCGGGAATGTAGTCGTAATCTTCAGCAGGTGCTTCAGGTGAAACTTCTTCCTCAATAACCGGCTCTTCATATACAGGCTCTTCAACCTTTGCAGGCGCAGAAGGTGATGTTTCTTGCTTCTGCGGTGCGGGTGCTACGTTTACCTGTATACCCTGAGCTTTCATAAGTTTGAGCTGAGCCTCTAATTCGTCTATACGGCGAACAAGTGCGCCATTGTCTGTAGAAAGAGCAGGGGAGCAAAGCCTTATAAGAACAGACTCTGTCTGTGCTCTCTGATGAGCACTGTATTTTAATTTAGATGCCTCACTGCAAAGAGTTTCCATAATATAAAGCACAGTGCCGTTTGTAATCTTTTGAGCGTTTGCTTTATATCTTTCTAACTCGTCGGGAGTGCAAACAATAAACTTTTCAGGCTGTTTTGTGGTTTTTGCCATCATAATATTCCTGAAATGGTTAACAAGCTCGCTCATAAGTCTTTCCATATCGCAGGAAGAGGAGTGAAGCCTGTCAATTATATCAAGAACGGCACTACTGTTTTCTGAAAGTATAGCATCTGAAATTTCAAATAAATAATCTTTACCCAAAAGACCTGCAGCGTTACTTACTGTTTTAACGGAAATGGGCTCGTTATAGCCTGCGCACTGGTCAAGAATTGAAAGGGCATCTCTCAAAGCACCATCTGAAACGCGGGCAATAAGCAGGGCAGCATCCTCGCTAAGCTCTAAGTTTTCGTTCTTTGCAACAGTCATAAGCCTTGCGGCAATATCCTCAGGTGGGATCCTTCTGAAGTCGAAGCGTTGACAACGTGAAAGAATAGTTGCAGGCAGCTTTTGTACCTCTGTTGTTGCAAGTATAAATAATACATGTGCAGGCGGCTCTTCAAGTGTTTTCAAAAGCGCATTGAACGCACCTGAGGAAAGCATATGCACCTCGTCAATAATATAAACTCTGTATTTAGCCGCAGCAGGTGTAAAGTTAACCTCGTCGCGCAAATCACGGATATTATCAACGCTGTTGTTACTTGCAGCATCTATTTCGGTTACGTCAAGAATTGAGCCGTCATCAATACCACGGCAGATTTCGCATTCATTACAGGGGCTTCCGTTTTGTGGATTAAGGCAGTTAACTGCCTTTGCAAGGATTTTTGCACAGGTAGTTTTACCGGTACCTCTGGAGCCGGTAAAAAGATAAGCATGTGAAAGACGACCTGTTGAAATTTCATTCTGCAAAGTGTCGGTGATATGACCCTGACCTGAAACATCCGAAAAAACCTGAGGTCTCCATTTTCTGTATAAAGCTCTGTACAATCTTCTCACTCCTAACGGAAACTAAAAAATTACACTCAACTCGGTCACACAACGAGCAGGCGGACTGTGGCGCACAGAACGGTCCGCTTAATGCTGCTCGGTTCCCCGCCTGACATGGTTCACGGTGCCCCGTCGCACAGGACCCACTCGTTGCATGACCGAATTGAGCGTAATATTTAAAGCGTATTTATTATATAGCAAAAGTCTGCAAAAATCAATACTTAAGCCTTAAAAATCAGCCGTCGTATTCGTCCTCATTTTCCCAGTTATGCCATACATCTTGTATATCGTCATTGTCATCGAACATATCAAGCATTTTGCTCATGCCCTTCATGTTGTCCTGATCCTCGATTCTTGTGTATGTCTGTGGGATATATGCAGTTTCGCTGCTTACAAACTTATAGCCCTTTTCTTCAAGTGCACTTGTAACTGCACCAAGGTCGTTTGCATCTGTACGAACCTCAAAGATTTCCTCTTCGTCTGTGATGAAATCAATAGCACCGCACTCAATAGCATCTTCCATAAGCTTGTCTTCATCTACGCCTTCGCGCTCAATGATGATTACGCCATAGTAATCGAACATGAACATAACGCAGCCTGATGTACCCATGTTACCACCGAATTTATCGAAATAGTGGCGAACATCACCTGCAGTACGGTTACGGTTATCGGTAAGCGCCTTAACAACTACAGCAACACCGCAAGGACCATAGCCCTCGTAGATGATTTCTTCGTAGTTTGTGTTATCGCCTTCACCGGCTGCCTTTTTGATGATTCTTTCAATATTATCGTTAGGCACGTTGTTTGCCTTTGCTTTTGCAATAACATCTTTAAGCTTGGAGTTACCTGCAGGGTCGGGACCGCCCTCACGAACAGCAACTGCAATTTCGCGCCCTATTTTTGTAAAAACCTTTGCTCTTGCACCGTCAATTTTTTCTTTTTTTCTTTTAATGGTGCTCCATTTTGAATGTCCTGACATTTGAATTCTCCTTCGAAAATAAATGTTTTTTACAACCCTCATATATTATCACAGGCGATATGTTTTGTCAATGCTACAATTATCATTATTATGTAATATATCACCGTTATCTGTTGGTTAAAATTAAAATGATTGACAAAAATAAACATGGAGGTATTTAAAAATATGAAAAATAGTGAAAAACTATGGAAACATTTTCCCCGATGTGTTAAAATATCCGATATATATGCCAAAGGGCAGAATATCGGATGTGATAAAATGAAATATACTTTTAATAAAAGTGTTATCTCTGAGGGGATAGAGTTTTGCAGTATTTCTGCAGATGGCTTCAAATCCTCTTGTATATCTGTAAACTTTGTGTTGCCTTTAGGTGAAAAAGCGTCTCTTTACGCTCTTGTACCTAATGTTTTAACGCGCTCTTCCCGTAAATATCCTGACCTTGCAAGTATTGAGCGTAAGCTTGCAAACCTCTACGGTGCAGACCTTATCGTAGATGTTTCGAAGGTTGGCGAAAACCAGATTTTGAAGCTGGAAGTGTCTTGCATTGATGACCGCTTTGCATTAGAAAATGAGGTTATATCTGCAGAGTGCAGTAAGCTTTTGTTTGAGCTTATATTCAATCCTAATGTTGAGAATGGTGCATTTTCTCAGAATGATACAGAAAGCGAAAAAAGAATTCTTATTGAACGACTTTACGCAGAGCAGAGCGATAAAAGGTCTTACGCTAAAAACAAGTGCGAGGAGCTTATGTTTTCTGAAGAAGCATACGGTATTCATCGCTTCGGAACAGTTGAAGATATAGAAAAAATCACACCTGAAAGTCTTTATGAAGCATATTGTGAAATTCTCCGCACCGCTAAAATCGTTATTTGCTCCAGCGGTAACACCGATGCAAACAGAGTCTGCGAGGAATTCAAAGCATATTCAAATAAACTTTCAAGAGAGCTTTACCTTGGCGAAACTCTTTTCGTTGAAAAAGCAGAGGATGTTAAGTATGTTAAAGAACAAGAGCCTGTAAAACAGGGTAAGCTTGTTATGGGCTTCAGAATGGGTATGACTGACGCTAACGATAATTACGCCGCTCGTAGAGTAATGGTTGACATTTTTGGCGGTAGCCCTCATTCTAAGCTTTTTACTGTTGTACGCGAAAAAATGAGCCTTTGCTACTATTGTTCGGCTCGAATGATAAGAGCCAAAGGTATAATGTTTGTTCAAAGCGGTATCGAAAGCTTTAATGAAGAAAAGGCAAAGGAAGCCATACTTCAGCAGCTTGAAGATATTAAAAACGGAAAATTTACTCAGGATGATATTGACGCATCAATTAAAGCTCTTGAGGATAGCTTTAAGAGTGTTACTGACAGTCCTGAATCTCTTGATTCATGGTTTATGTCTCAGTGCGTTTCAAGTGCCTATAAATATCCTGAAGATTTTATAAGCGATTTCAAGAATGTAACAAAAGATGATATTATGAAAGCGGCTCAGGATGTTACTCTTGACACTGTGTTTATGCTTGAGGGAACAGCAAAGGAGAGTGATAGTGATGAGTGAGAATAAAATAGAGTTTATTAAAAACGACATTCTTGATGAAGGCTATTACTCTATAGATCACAAATCAGGGCTTAAAATCTATGTTTATCCAAAGGCAGAATACACTTCAACTTATGCAGTTTTCGGCACAAAATACGGTTCTATTGATACGCGATTCAAGCGTAGCGATAAAAAAGAATTTATCGAAATTCCTGCAGGAACAGCTCATTTTTTAGAGCATAAGCTTTTTGAAAGCGAAGAGCTTGACGCCTTCCAACGTTATGCTAAAACAGGCGCTTCTGCCAATGCTTACACAAGCTTTGACAGAACCTGCTATCTTTTTACCTGTACAGGTCATTTTAAGGAGAATTTTGAAATCCTTCTTGATTTCGTAAGACATCCTTATTTTACTGAGGAAACAGTCCGCAAAGAACAGGGTATAATCGGTCAGGAAATTGATATGTATAAGGACTCTCCTGAATGGGAATGTCTTTTCAATCTTCTTAGCGCAATGTATCATCAGCATCCTGTTCATATTGATATTGCAGGTACAAAGGAATCTATTGCAGAAATTACTGCGGAAATGCTTTTTTCCTGCTATGATACTTTTTATAATCTTTCCAATATGGCTCTTGCTGTTGCAGGTAAAACATCTGTTGAAGAGGTTCTTCAGGTTGCTGACAGACTTCTTGCAGCTGATGAGCCTGTTACAGTTGAAAGAGCGTTTAAACCCGAGCCAGAAACTATAGTGAAACCTTACGTTGAGGAGCATCTTCCTGTTGCAACTCCTGTTTTCTGCTTTGGTTACAAAGAATCCTATCCAACGCCTGAAAGGTCTTTGAAAGAAGAAATTTCAAAAAATCTTATTCTTGATGTACTTGCAGGTCAGATGTCTCCGCTTTATAAAGAGCTTCTTGATGAAGGCCTTGTCAACAACAGCTTTTCTACGGAGTTCTTTAATGGATATAACTTTTCTGCAGTGCTTATTTCAGGTGAATCTGTTAATCCTCAGGCGGTAGCAAACAAGGTTAAGAAGCGTGTAGCAGAACTTAAAGCTACAGGCATTTCTCAGGAGGATTTTGAAACTGTACGAAAAAAGCAGTATGGTAAAACGGTAAGAGCGTTTTCTGATATTGATACTGTAGCAAACAGTCTTGTGGTATCTCACTTTGAAAACGAAGAGCTTTTCTCAGAATTTCAGGTTATAAAAGAGCTTGAGCTTGACTATGTGAACGATATTCTTTCCAAGTCTTTTGAGGAAGATAAAGCAGTTTTGTCTGTAATTTGCAATTAATAGGCGGCTCAGCCGTCTTACATAGGTAGGAGTGTTTTTATGGAGTGGTTTGCAGATTTTGCCCGAGTTTATTTCGGGGGAATTGACACAGGTTTCGATGTTTCATCGGTGTTCTGCGAATTTTCAATTGGTTCAAATATTATTCAAATCAGGTGGTATGGCGTAATAATCGCGTTAGGCTTTACTCTTGCTGCTCTTTTTGGAGGCAGAATAGCATACACCTGGCGAATGAATCTTTCTAAAATGATAGATGTACTCATTTACGGTACTTTTGGCGGAATTATAGGTGCCAGAGCGTACTATGTTATTTTTCAATGGGATTACTATAAGCTCAATCCGGTTGAAATATTTGAAATATGGAATGGCGGACTTGCTATATACGGCGGAATTATAGGTGGTATTATAGCCGGTTTCATAACTTGCAAACTTGAGAAAATTAATTTCTATAACCTTCTTGACTTAGTAGGAATGAGCCTTCTTATAGGTCAGGGCATCGGCAGATGGGGTAACTACGCAAATCAGGAGGCCTTCGGTGTTTTTACAAACGGAAACTACGGAATGATGAGCGAAAAAGTGGTCAACTATATTATTAAAAATGCTGATAAGTATGGCTTGGAAGGTGTGCCGGATATCCCGGGCTTTATTGAAGCAAATGATTTGTATGTTCATCCTACATTTTTCTACGAATTTGTATGGTGTATGGCAGGCTTTGGTATACTTTACCTCATACTCAAAAAGTTCAGAAAATTCAGTGGTCAGCTATTCCTTTGCTATGGAATATGGTACGGAACAGGCAGAGCAATTTTCGAAGGCTTGAGAACGGATAGCCTTTATGTCGGTTCAACAGATATACGTGTTTCTCAGGCATTATCACTTGCAATCGTTGCGGTTTGCGCAGTGATTCTTGTTGTGAAGCTTATAAAAAATCATAAAAACCCTCAACCAATTGAAGGTATAGATTATTTTCCATCTGATGCAGGTAAACTTTTAAGCGAAATTAAAGCAGAAAAGGCACAGAGAGCGCAGGAAACACCTGATGTTAAAAAGGTTAAAGTGCCTAAGGCAAAAAGCGAGGAGAAATAAATGGCAGAAATTATAAACGGTAAGCTTGTTTCGCAGGCGAAAAGAGAAGAACTTAAAAGCCGTGTTTTAAGGCTTAACGAAGATGGTGTTGAAGTAGGGCTTGCAGTTATTATTGTTGGTAACAACAGTGCTTCACGTGTATATGTTAACAACAAGAAAAAAGGCTGCGAGGAAATTGGTGTTAATTCATTTGAGTATGCCTTGCCTGAAGAAACAACTCAGGACCAGCTTCTCGATCTTATTGCAGAGCTTAATGAAGATAGAAGGGTAGACGGTATCCTTTGCCAGCTTCCTTTACCAAAACATATTGATGAACAGGCAGTTATAAATGCTATAAATCCACAGAAGGATGTAGATGCTTTCCACCCTTTTAATGTTGGTCATATTATGATAGGTGATTACACCTTCCTTCCATGTACACCTGCAGGAATAATGGAAATGCTTAAGTTCTATAACATCTCCGTATCAGGCAAAAAATGCGTTGTAATAGGCAGAAGCAATATTGTTGGCAAGCCAATGGCGATGCTTCTTCTTAAAGAAAACGGAACAGTCGAAATCTGCCATTCAAGAACAGAAAATCTTAAAGAAGAGTGCCTTACTGCAGATATTCTTGTTGCAGCTGTTGGTAAAGCGTATTTTGTTACTGCAGATATGGTCAAGGATGATGCGGTAGTTATAGATGTTGGTATGAACAGAAATGAAGAAGGTAAGCTTTGCGGAGATGTATGTTTCGATGAGGTTTCCTTGAAAGCATCATATATCACACCTGTTCCGGGTGGCGTAGGACCTATGACAATTACTATGCTGCTTGAAAATACAGTCAGGGCAGCAGAAACATATAAACTTGCTGAATGAAATTCGATGGCATAATACACATAAAAAATTGATAAAATTTGTATATTTTAAAGCGTTAAAACGCCCTTGGTTAAGTTGACAACCGAGGGCGTTTATATTATAATAATTCTATCTGTAAAGTGGATTTCACTTATCTTTTTACGGTTAACTAAACACAATTTCGGAAGGATGCGTTTTTATGACAGCATTTAAAAAGACAGTATGCGGCATAATGGCATTTGTTTTAACATTTGCTCTTATTGCAGCAGCTCCAATCACTGCTTTTGCAGAAGATGAAGAAACTACATATTCTGCTCAGGAGATTGAGTTAAACAAAGAAACTGATGATGACGGCTTTGAGTATATCAAGGTTGATGAAGATTCAGCTATCGAAATCGTTGGCTATGTTGGTGACGCTATAGAGGTAGATGTACCTTCTAAAATCGGCGGACTCAGCGTTATTTCTATTGGCGCAGGTGCTTTTGCAGATAACGATAGAATAGTATCTGTAAAACTTCATAGCGACATTACTGTTTTAGGTGATGGTGCTTTCAAGAACTGTACATCACTTGAAGAACTCAAAAATATCAAATCTCTCGAGAAAATCGGTGTAGGTTGCTTTGAAGGTTGTGTATCTCTTAAGAGCTTCACTCTTCCTGATAATGTAACAGCAGTTCCTGAAAAATGCTTCCTCGGTTGTTCTGCTCTTGAAGAGATTGAAGAGCATAAGAACCTTAAAAATGTAGCAAAGGATGCTTTCAGTGGTACAGCATGGGAAAATGCTATGCCTGAAGGTCCTCTTAACTTCGGTAGAGTTCTTTATTCATATAAGGGTGCAGTTAAAGATGTTGAAATTCCAAAGGGCGTTTCTCTTATTGAGGATTATGCGTTTATCGGATGCGACACTATTGAAACTCTCACATTAGGTTACGATGTTGAGGAAATTGGCCTCTACGCTTTTCAGAATTGTGTAAACCTTAAAACAGTTAGTGTTAATGACGCTCTCGGCGTTGTAAGTGCCGGTGCATTCAAGGGTTGCATTTCTCTTGAATCAATGGACTTCTCAGAATCCACTCTTGCAACTATCGGTTACGAAGCATTCAGTGATTGTCTTGCTCTCAATGAGGTTAAGCTTTGCGAAACAATCTCTGAAATCGGTGATTATGCATTCCAGGGTACAGCAATAAAAACAATTGCTTTTGATAAAAACGTTAACTCTCTTGGTGCTAACAGCTTCCTTAACACAAAGAATTTTGAATCCTTTGAGGTTATAGCTAAAAACAAGGAATTTACAGCTATTGATGGGGTTCTTTTCAATAAGAAAGCAACAAAGTTGGTTTCTTTCCCTGCTGCTAAGTTAGCAAACGAAGAATATACACTTCCTGATTCTGTTAACGAAATCGGTGAAAAGGCATTCTATGGTACCACAGTAGCTGCTGTTTCAATTGGTGAAAACAACTCACTTGAAAGAATCGGCGTTTCTGCTTTTGAAGATTCTCAGGTTACAAACTTAGCTCTTGTAACAAGCAAAATTGCAAAAATTGAAGCAAGCACATTTAAAAACGCAGCAAATCTTAAGACAATTGCTCTTCCTGATACACTTACATATATTGGTGCAGACAGCTTTACTGGTTGTGCAGCTCTTGCTGAAATCAAGATTCCTGATTCAGTTGAAGAAATTGCAACAGGAGCATTCAAAAATACAGGTCTTAAGAGTGTAAATACAGGTGATGGTGTTGCTAAAATTGCAACAGAAGCTTTCGCAGGTAACAAAGCTCTTACAGATTTATACATCGGTAAAAATGTAGAGAAAATCGGTGATAATGCATTCGCTGGTTGTACAGCTCTTGTGGCAGTTAACCTTCCTGCGTCATTAAAGTATTTCAACGCAAATGCTTTTGATGGTTGTACAGCCCTTACCAAGATTTCAGTTGATGCTGAAAACAAGGCTTTCAAGGCTGTAGGCGATGTAATCTACTCTGCAGATGGTAAAACTCTTGTAATGGTAGCTAACAAGAATGCAAAGAGCGTTGCAATTGCTAACGGTACAGAGGTTATTGCTCCTAACGCATTCAATCTTGCAAAAGGTGTTTCATCTATTACATTCCCATCAACTCTCGTAAACGTTCAGGGTAATGCCCTTGATGTAACAGCATGGTATACATCTCAGGATGGTGCTGTTTATGCAGGTCCTGTTCTTTACAAAGTAAAGGGTCTTACTTCAAGCGTAGCAGTTAAAGAGGGTACAGTTGCAATTGCTGAAAATGCAGTTAACAATGCAGTTGTTAAAACAATTACTCTTCCATCATCTCTTAAAGTGATTGGTAACGATGCTTTCGCTATGTCAGGCATTACAGCTATCATTATTCCTGATAGCGTAACATCAATCGGTTCAGGCGCATTCCGTGGAGCTGCTGCTCTTGAAAGTGCAACACTTCCAAATGCAATTGAAATAATCGATGCATCAACATTCAAGGATTGCTTCAAGCTTGCAAAAATCGTTATTCCTGCAGCAGTTCAGGTTATTTCTGCCGACGCTTTTGCAAATTGTAAAGCATTAGCATCTGCTGATTTGGGTTCAGTTAAAGAGATTGAACAGTATGCATTCGCAGGCTGCGAATCACTTAAAGAAATTACTCTTCCTGCAACTGTTGAAACAGTGGACGCAGTTTCATTCTACGGCTGTACAGGTCTTCAGGCTATCAACGTTGCTGAAGGCAACGCAAAGTTTAAATCAGTTGATGGTGTAGTACTTGTTGCAAATGGCGACGAAGAGCCTGTATTTGATACACTTGCTATCTTCCCTGCAGGTAAAGCCGGAGAATACAAGATTCCTGAAGATGTTAAGAATATTGCAGATAAAGCTTTCTATAACTGTGATGCATTAACAGCTATTTACTTTGCAGATGGTTTCGGTAATATCGGTGCAGAAGCTTTCTATGATTGTGATAATATCTATGTAATTGAATTACCAGAAAGCGCAAGAGATATCGGCGACTATTCATTTGCTTCTTGTGACAATCTCCGTCAGTTTATTGTTTATAGTAACCTTACAGACTACGCTGATAATGCTTTTGATGGTTGCTACTACTTTAACTATGATGCAGTTACAATTAATGTTGAGGACAACTCAGGAGCAACACTTGGTATTGTTGCTGCAGTACTTGTTGTAATCGGTATTATTGCTTATGTTGTATACAACAAAAAGCAGAAAAAGCTTCAGGCTGAAATCATTGAGAAAAACAAAATCAAAGAAGCTCTTGAAGCACAGAAGGCTGCAGAAGCTAAGGCTGAATAATTTAAAGCATAATGGAACGCCCTTGAATCCAATGGATTCAAGGGCGTTTTTTTATATTTCTTCGATTCTTCTTAATTATACACCTGAGTATGCAGAGAAACCACCATCAACAGGTATAACAACGCCTGTAACAAATTTTGAATAAGTTTCGTCTGAGAGGAAGAGGAGCGCACCTGTTAAATCTTCAGGTACACCAAATCTTCCGAGTGGTGTATGTGTAAGAATTTTGTTGCTTCTTGGTGTGAGTGAACCATCTTCGTTGTAAAGAAGAGCTTTGTTCTGGTTTGTTGAGAAGAAACCGGGCGCAATAGCGTTAACTCTTAAACCAACCTCTGAAAAATGAACCGCCATAAACTGTGTGAAGTTTGAAATAGCTGCCTTAGCTGCGGAGTATGCAGGGATTTTTGTGAGAGGCTTGTATGAGTTCATTGAAGATACATTGATAATTGTAGCATGCTCCTTGCCAATCATATCCTTTGCAAAAACCTGAGTTGGAATAAGAGTACCAAGGAAGTTGAGATTAAATACAAATTCAATGCCTTTAGGATCGAGGTCAAAGAATGTTTTTACATCTTCTGCTTTGTTCTCAAGGTCGCACATTTCAAACTTTTCTTTAGTTGTGTTGCCACTTGGGTGGTTACCACCTGCGCCGTTTATGAGAATATCACAAGTGCCTATTTTTGCATTGATTTCTTCTCTTGCTGCTTCGAGGCTTTCTTTTTCAAGAACGTTGCAAGCAACGCCAATTGCTTCAAATCCCTCAGCAATAATTTCATCTGCTACCTTCTGTGCAGCTTCAAGTCTTAAATCAAGAACAGCAACCTTAACGCCCTGTCTTGCGAGATCTTTTGCAAAGCCTCCGCAAAGAACACCGCCGCCACCTGTAACAACGGCAACTCTGCCTTTAAGATTTTCGTGATTAAACATAATTTATACGCTCCTTTTAACTTCTTACTGTTATGTCATTTAAATTTGCTTTTTCCAAACAAACATCAAGGGCATCTGCTGCCGCATCGAATGCAGCACGATTTGTTGGATAAGTATAATCATCTTTAAGCTGGTCTGCAGTGCCGCCTTCGCCCTCGAGCTCTTTGAGACCATCAAACACCTTTAAGTGTGGCTCCAATGTGAGGAAGTGCTCGCCATCTTTATCATTTGCAAAACGCTCAAGAAGTTCAACTATATGGCCATCTCCCAAGCCTGCAGGACGAACCTTACCACCTTCGAAGAGGCAGTCTTTAACGTGGAAATAGTCGATGTAATCCTTAAGCATATCGTATGCAGGGAGAATTTCCTGACCACACTGAATAAAGTTGGAAGGGTCAAATATACCTTTGATTTTACCATCAAAGGTTTTATAAATTTCAAGACAACGTTCAGCAATGTCGCCATAAATATCTTTTTCGTTTTCGTGGCAGCACCATATACCATGCTCTAAAGAGTATGTGCACATTTTGTCCAGTCTTTCGAAAACTTCGTCTCTGTATTCAGTAAGGCTCTGACCCTTTGTGAAAAAGAAGCTGAACATTCTGATTCTTTCAGTGCCTAAAATATTTGCAACCTCAACGCAATTTTTGAAATCCTCAAAATGAGGAGCAAAATCATCAGTAATCTCAATTTTACCATAGTGTGAGCCTATTGAGGAAACTCCAATTCCGTTGTCGTCAAGAATTTTCTTCAATTCTTTCGCTTGATCTACAGTGTAAAGAGAGATGTTTCCATGGTCAAGACCTCTTGGCTCAATATGAGTCATGCGGTGAGCCTTAAGTGCATCAATCTGGTCAAGAATTCCGCCACCTGCTTCATCAGCAAAAGCGGACAAATAAAATTTAACTGCCATATTTAATTCTCCTTAAAGGAAATTTTCTTTGTTTTTCTTTATGTAAACCGCGCATTTTCTGCACAATTTATCCGAATCATAAACATTTCTGAATTGCTCATCTGTTTTCTGTATAACAGCATAATCTATTGAAACCTCGCTATCAGGGTCATACATAGGATAGAGAATATCAACATACTTGATTAATTCCGTAGCATCAACTGCACTAAGAGCATTTTTTATATTTGGTACAAGGGGAGCGCCATTGTTTTTGAAAAAGGAAGATAGAGCCGTTTTTGCATCTTCATCAAAATATTCCAGCGTATATACATTTTTCTTTTCGGCAGGAAGCTCATCAAAAGCTTTGTTCATATCAATAGCATTTTCAAGGGCAATCTGAATATTCATAGCAACCCCATGTAAAAGCTGAATTTCTTCACAATTATTAAGCTTTTCCTGTGTCAGAACAGCGTATTTTTCTCTCAGCTCGTAATCGCGTTTCCATATTTCGGCTTCTTTTTTAAGTTTTTCTCGTCTTTCTTTTGAAGAACCGAGAACTTTGATCCATGCAAAAATCGCACCAATAATTGCAATACCAAGAAAGAGCCAATAATACCATTGAACACCTAAAACCATATCAATCACTCCTGAAGTGCTTTATAAATATCGCTTTTTTTCAGACCTGTTTTTTTAGCTATTACCTTAGCGGCTTCATTTTTTGACATACCGCTTTCTACAAGCTTCAAAGCCTCATTTTTAGCATCATCTGTTGTGATTTCTTCTTTTTCTTCCTCAGGTTTACCTTCAACTATAAGAACAAATTCACCTTTTGGATTTACTGTTTTATATTTCTCTGAAGCCTCGGAAAGAGTTGTTCTTTCAATATTTTCATATATTTTTGTCAGCTCTTTTACAAGGGCTATTTTTCTGTCGCCGAAAAAGCTAAGCATATCCTCAAGAGTGTTTTGCAATTTGTGAGGTGCTTCGTAGAAAATCATGGTTCTTTTTTCGTCAACAAGCTCCTCAAGATGCTTTTTTCTGTTTTGCTTTGTTACAGTAAGAAAGCCTTCAAAAGTGAATCTGCCTGATGGCATTCCGGAAATTGCAAGGGCAGTAACAAAAGCACAAGGGCCGGGGACTGCACACACCTTGATGCCATTTTCGTGGCATCTGATTGTCAGGTCTTCGCCAGGGTCTGATATAATTGGCATACCTGCATCAGAAACAAGTGCACAGTTTTCACCACCCAGCATACGCTCGATTAAATGAGCACCTCTTTCCGTGCGATTGTGCTCATAGTAGCTCACCATAGGCTTTTTTATTCCGAAATGGTTAAGTAATTTAACTGTTACTCTCGTATCTTCTGCAGCAATAAAATCTACACTGGAAAGAACTTCAACAGCCCTTGGTGAAAAGTCACCTAAGTTTCCAATTGGAGTGCCAACAACATAAAGTGTACCTGCCATTATAAAGCGTTTCCTTCCGAATCAAAGAGTGGGAGTCTCTCAAGATAAATAATATCGTTACGATCTGCAGCGTCTCCTTCTGCAAGAACAGCGAGCGCACCTGCGTATTCAACCTCAGCCATTTCAATAAGCTTTTCAACGGCTTTAAGACTTTCGCCTGTTGAAATAACATCATCAACGATTATAACTTTTTTGCCTTTCATCTGAGCAGCTTCGGCAGTGTCAAGGTAAAGATGCTGTTCGCCTTCTGTTGTTATTGAGTTAACTGTAACATCAAAAACACCTGTCATATAAAGCTTTGGTTTTTTTCTTGCTACAAAATATTTCTTGCCACTCTGGCGGGACATTTCGTGAGCAAGGGGAATACCCTTAGCTTCTGCTGTAATTATGTAGTCAAACTCAGGCGCCTTTTTGAGAAGCTCGCTTGCACAAGCAACTGTAAGCTCAGCATCGCCAAACATAACAAAGCCTGCAATCATAAGTTTTTCGTTTAATGGGCAAAGAGGAAGTTGTCTGTCAAGACCTGCAATTTTCATTGAATGATACATACATATCTCTCCTTTTGATGTTAAAAAACACCATAAATTCACACAATTTATTATATTAAACCTAAATAAAATAGTCAAGGTATTATAAAGTATATTAAAACTTATTGAAATAATTTACTAATAATTATATAATTATTACTACTATGTTTTGTAAGGGTGTTCTTATGCATATTCCAAAGTGTGAAACAAACGAATTGAATGTGATATCTTTTGCAGATGCTCTTGCTGCAGAAGGGGAAGGTTCACTAGAGTATGACCGTCAGAAATGGCTTTATGTCCCTAATGCTTATACAGAGTATAGATATATTCTTGGAACAAAGGGTGTAAATCCGCTTATTTGTATTGGTATAAATCCTTCAACAGCAAAGCCTGATGATTTGGATAATACATTGAAATCTGTTGAAAGAACAGCGATCTCTAATGGGTATGACAGCTTTATAATGTTTAATGTTTATGCCCAACGAGCTACAGACCCTAAGTCTATGGATTGTTGCTTTAATGAGTATTTACATAATGAAAATATGGAAGCCTTCCGCTATGTACTTTCTTCATATGGTGAAGGGCATACACCTGCTGTTTGGGCGGCGTGGGGTACAATTATTGAAAAACGACCATATCTTGTCAAGTGTGTTAAAGAAATGGTGAAAATAGGTAACGAATATGGTGCCCAATGGTTTTCTGTTGGAAAACGCTCTGTTAAAGGACATCCGCACCATCCATTATATCTTAAAAATAACAGTCCTACAGAAAATTTTGATATTATTTCCTATCTTGAAACTATCTGAAATATACTATTATTTGGGTTGACTTTTTTACAACACTTGTGATATAATGCCATCTATATTGTTTAAAAACTATGAAGAGAACAAGTAGGCTTGGATTTGTGAAAAAAGAGAGTTGCCGTTTGGTGTGAGGCGCATGAGCAGTCAAGCTGAATACATCTCGGAGTTTCGTACCGAACATCAGTAGGCTACGGCGGGTGCGCCCGTTAAAGCGTTTGAGTTTCATACTCTTTAAGGCATAGTGCGTGAGCGCTGTGTGAATAAAGGTGGTAACACGGGTTAATCTCGTCCTTTGCTTTAAAGGGCGAGTTTTTTTATTAAGTTTAAATTATTTTACATAAAGGAATGACAGAATTGCCGATTACAGAATTTCTCGTGAATAATGCGAAAAATTACAAGAACGAGATTGCTCTTGTTGAAATCAACCCCGAAATGCAGGATAAAAATCGCCAGACATGGCGCGAATATTCACTTATGGAGCCCAACCCATTTAATGTTGGCAGAACTCAGCTCACATGGGGCGAGTTTGATAAAAGAGCAAACCGCTTTGCAAACCTTCTTCTTTCAAGAGGTATTAAAAAAGGGGATAGAGTTGCTATTCTTCTTATGAACTGTATTGAGTGGCTTCCTATTTATTTTGGTATTCTAAAAACGGGTGCTCTTGCAGTTCCTCTCAACTATCGTTATACTGCGGAAGAAATCAAATATTGTCTCAAGCTTTCTGATAGTGATATTCTTGTTTTTGGACCGGAATTTACAGGACGAGTAGAGGAAATTGCTCATAGAATTCCTGATGTTAAATACACCTTCTATGTTGGCGAGGATTGCCCTACTTTCGCAGAGAGCTACGACAGATTAGTTACATATTGCTCTTCTCACGACCCGTTGATTGATATTACCGATGAGGATGAAGCAGCAGTTTATTTCTCATCAGGTACAACAGGCTTCCCGAAAGCAATTCTCCACGCTCACAAAAGCCTTGTTCACGCGGCTTTAACTGAGCAAAATCATCATTCACAAGGTAAAGACGACGTCTTCCTTTGTATTCCACCACTTTATCATACAGGTGCAAAAATGCATTGGTTTGGCTCTCTTGTAGCAGGTAGTAAGGCGGTTCTTCTCAAAGGAACAAAGCCTGAATGGGTTATAAAAGCTGCAAGCGAAGAAAGGTGCACAATTGTGTGGCTTCTTGTTCCGTGGGCTCAGGATATTCTTGATTCTATTGATAGTGGCGAAATTGATCTTAGTGAATATGAGCTTTCTCAGTGGAGGCTTATGCATATAGGAGCTCAACCTGTGCCACCGAGTCTTATAAAGCGTTGGCTTGATGTTTTCCCGCATCACAAATATGATACCAACTACGGTCTTAGTGAATCAATTGGTCCTGGTTGTGTACACCTCGGTGTGGATAACGTTCACAAAGTAGGTGCAATTGGTAAGGCAGGCTTCGGCTGGGAAGTTAAAATCTGCGATGAAAATGGCAATACCGTTGAACGTGGTGAAGTTGGCGAGCTTGCTGTTAAAGGTCCTGGCGTAATGCTCTGCTATTACAAGGATGAAAAGGCAACTAACGAAGTTCTCAAGGATGGTTGGCTCTTTACAGGTGATATGGCGCAGGAAGATGAAGATGGATTTATTTTCCTTGTTGACCGTAAGAAAGATGTTATTATTTCGGGCGGAGAAAACCTTTATCCTGTTCAGATTGAAGATTTTATCCGTAAAAACGATGCTGTTAAGGACGTTGCTGTTATTGGTCTTCCCGATGCTCGTCTTGGTGAAATTGCTGCAGCAATTATTGAGGTTAAAGAGGGTTACACTGTTACAGAAGACGATGTTAATGACTTCTGTTATGATCTACCAAGATACAAGAGACCTCGTAAGATTATTCTTGCAGATGTTCCACGTAATCCAACAGGTAAAATAGAAAAACCAAAGCTTAGAGCAATGTATTGTGGCGAAA
>JAEIGA010005943.1_pt1 | contig 18565 bp, 14 predicted proteins | sample 9270691 | NCBI WGS metagenome assembly JAEIGA01 (sample SAMN17057246, study PRJNA624740) | gut metagenome | biome: biome; isolation source: fecal sample | host: Bos grunniens | place: China: Xizang | collected 2019
ATCCCATCAGGTGTAACCGAGATTGGGGATGCCGCCTTCCAAGGTTGCTCTAATTTAACTTCAATCGTATTTGAAAGTGGATCTCAATTGAAAACTATTGGTGATAAAGCATTTAGTAGAAACAAATGCAAATACATTAATATCCCTTCTAATATAATTACAATAGGAGAAGAAGCATTTGCTAACTCAGTTGATTTAAATGAAGTAAATTTCCTGCCTTCAAATCCTAACAATCCATTATTAGCAGTCGGATCGGATTTGACGATTGGAACAAAAGCCTTTTACAATTGTCCTTTGAATAAAATACCATTTAAAGCTGAATTATATAAAATAGAAGAAAAAGCATTTGCTAGAGACACACTAAATACTACTAATGTTCAGATTGATTTAAAAAATATGATAAAATTGAATTATATAGGAGATTATGCATTTGATAATTGTAATATTGATATTGCTACTAATGATTCCACTTTTATAATTCCTGAAAGTATAACACATATAGGAACAGAAGTTTTTAATGGTGTTTTTTCCAACAATAACCAAAATAAATCAATTAAAAATATATCTATTTTAAATAATATACAACATCTAGGAGATTCTGCTTTTGGAAATTGTGATTCTATTACAGAATTAAATATAACAAATGATAATTTGGAAGAAATTTTTTCAAAAAATGAGATTTTTGCTGGTTGTACAAATTTGGAGAATATTAATGTTTTGACAAATTTAGACTTTATTAAAGTAAATGAAAATATCTTCAATGAAACAAAATGGATTAATCGAAACAATGATTTGTACATCAATAATACTCTTTATAGAAAAAATGTTGTTGAAACTACTATTAATAAAATTAATAAAAACTGTAACTGTATAAATCCATACGCCTTTATAAATATAAAAAATGATATAAAATCAATCACCATCCCATCTGGTGTAACCGAGATTGGGGATGCCGCCTTCCAAGGTTGCTCTAATTTAACTTCAATCATATTTGAAGAAGGATCTCAATTGAAAACTATTGCTGATTATGCATTCCAATATTGCTCTAGTTTAACTTCAATCTCTATTCCACCCAGTGTGACGAGTATTGGAAAATCTGCATTCGAAGGTTGCTCTAATTTAACTTCAATCTCTATTCCACCCAGTGTGACGAGTATTGGAAAAACTGCATTCTATCACTGCCCACGTTTAACTTCAGTTACATTTGAAAAGGGATCTCTATTGGAAACTATTGAATCTCAAGTTTTTGGAGACTGTATGAGTTTAGAGACCATTATGATAGAAGAAGAATCTCAATTAAAAAAGATGAAAAAAGATATAACTAGTGGTAGTAATTTAAAATACGTTTATATAAAAAAAATAGACGGTTATGATATAGATATAGATGACAATTTTGATTTCGAAAACTCTACATGTGTTATAAATCAAAGATCAATGAGTATTTGGTCAAAATATATAAGCAACATGGTGAATGAAGGTATATTTAAAGAAATTATAATAGATGAAAATATTTGATTTTTTATATGAATAACGTAAATAACATAGAGACCATTGCTATTAATGAGGAGGTAATAGAATTTAATGATACAACTTTTGAAGCTATTTGTGAAGCCAATTGGGGTACTATAGAAGGTATAAATTATGATGCGTACTATGAGCCGAATGATTTAAACGATAATCTTTTAAGAAAGATATTCAATTTAGACCCCGACACAAATGATATCTTTTCAAATTTCTCTACTACTCAAAGTAGTTGTGTTAAGAATGTTATATATAATAGCAACAATAAAAATTTGAGTAATACTATAAGCAGTATAGAAGTTACTGCGTTATATTATATTGTCAAAATTCCATCATCGGATACTACTGAAAATATAGAAAGGTTAAAATTATTTAGGGAAAGAAGTTGGGATTTTATAAGGCATTTAAATGACATTGTCATGGATTATCCAAATTGGTCTATATATAGTTTTGTTGCACCATATTATCAGTATAAAGGAGAAAAAATGCACAAAGGATATCCAGCAGACGAACAATTTGATTCTCCAAATGACTGGCCATATACAACACCAGTAACTATATTATATATGAACAAACCAGACGAGAGTAAACGTTCTAGAGTTTTGATTTTTGTAGGTACTAGTAATGATAATCCGGATTATAACAATACATCAGTATTGGATAGTTTAAATTCTATTATACTTTCTAATTTTAAAGAATGCTTAAAACATGGTACTGTTATAAAAAATGATATTATGAACATCACAGAAACCAATATATCAGAAAATAAGCATATGGTTTTATTTAGAGATTTAATGAATGACGGGCAAATATCTATAACAACTAAAGAAGGAAGTATACTTGAATTGCTTAATTCGGAAGCATTGGAATTATTATACGAATTATTATCGAATCCTGTTGAATCAGATAAAATAAAATTGGATAATTCTTTGATTATTCAAAAGCAATTATCTCCAGATATGAATAGAAGTGATGAAATAACATATTATAAATCAAGTAAAGATAAAAAATTAAATAGATTTATTGGTAAAATTTCTCCATACTTTATATCAAGAGATGATAAATATAAGAAGAATTTTTATAATTACAAACTTACAACAAACGACTTAAGTATACCTCAAAAATTATTTCAATCTTATAAGAACAAAAACTTCCAACCAATTTATCCATCTTTGGGATATTATTTAATTGGAAGTGATGAGAAATTAGAATATCAAGTTAAAAATGCAGAAAGTCCAAAAATAGAATATCACGTATATTTGGATAATAGAATTATTAAATTGGATTCTGAAATGAATTTAACATTCTCAACAGACGATACTATTAATAATAATATAAGAGACTATGTGTATTCTGTCTTTGAAACACGATATTCTAATGTATTGGGTGATAAATCAAAAGATCCCAACAACTACGAAAAGATGTTGAAATATATTACAGAACAATACAAAGTAGTTCACTCCACTATAGATGCTGAAATAAAGAACGGCAAATATTATACAACATATAACATAAAAATTAATTTAAAATAAGCATATGGCTGATAACGTAAACGTAATTAATGCAGAAGATGTTATTAAACAATATGAGATAAAATCCTTAGATTTGCAGTCTCCTACTATCGGAGCAGATATCATTGAAAGATTTAATAGCATTAACGAAAATTTTGCTAAAATTATTGGAAGTGAGTATCTTAAGGGAGCTAAAGGTGATAGTGTTGTTACTAAAAAAATCATATTGTCATCAATAGATTCGGCTGCTACCCAAGAAGGATATTTGTATTATAAAAAATTAACCGAAATAATTATATCGAAATTAGATGGAAATGCACAAAAAGAATTTTGGCCAGACTCTGGTGCTGATACAGCAACAATAGCTAAAGCCGAAGCTAATAGAAAGCTGAGGTTTAAACATCTTGACGGTGCAGAATTTACACTAATATATGAAGTAATTGAGGGAGTTAGAAATGAAGAAATACTAACCTGTCTACCATTCACGTACAAAGATCCATTATTTGGAGAAATAACTGAGGATATTGAGAAAACCAATAATTCTGGTATTAATATAGACTTATCTTGCATTATATGTTACGATATAATTGATTATGATGAACAAGGGTATGCAAAAAGAGGATTTATTAGAACTTCTTTGGCTCCTACTGTACATTACGATGGACAAGATAAGAGATTTAATTGGGTTATCAATGGTGTAGAGACTGGCCTTGCTGCTGCTGGACCTGTTGGTAAACAAGGAAAAACTGGAACTGGAGTACTTATAGCAGAATATGATGAATCTGGTGAAGTTACTGATAATACTGCTATTTACACTATAACAAAATTCCACTTTCACGTAGATAATAATACATTAGTAGATATAGAACCACCTACAAACGATTGGTGGGATATAAGTAAAGGAAACATTCCCCCAGCTTTGCAATTGAATCTTACTGATAATTGTATGATATTCGCTCGAGCGGAAACATCAGAAAAAGATTCTTCTACTGTAGCAGAAAGTCCAAAAAGTCCTATTATGAGTACAGATAAATGGATTTGGGGATTATTGAGTTTGGATAATTCTAATGGAAATACTGTATATAAAATCAGAAAAGGTGGAGCTTTAAGTGAGATTTTAGGAGTTGGTACACATACTTTATTAGATTTAATGGAGTTAAATAGGTATAATTTCATCCCATACCCACCAGAAGGATACGAAGAACCAAGAAAAGACGGAGCACTTACTGGGGCTCAAGAACCCGGTGTAGGAGGTGTTCATGATAAAAGTGGCCATGTTTTATACGCTTCTAAGTGGCCTTCTAGTAGAATTTATACAGCTGATGACTCTACAGAATCTTTAAACATTGGACCATCTCGTTTAAAAGAAAATACTAAAACTGTTTTAAATAGTGAATATGATGAAAACTATTTTAATACAGTTTATATTGGAGTTGGTGAAAATTTGAGTAATTATGTAAGATTAAACCCTAATGCTAAAGAAGGTCACGCATATATTTTTCCGACTACAAAAGATAAGCCAATATCTGGACATATTCAATATGCGAAACAACTTACTGAAGATGCTGGTACTGCTACCCGACCTATATACTTCATAGGTGGTGTGCCGTTCATGTGTAATGAAACTTTAGATAATAATATTACCGGTAATGCAGCTACATCTACCTCAGCAGAAGAAGCTAAAAAACTCACAGTATCAGCCGGGTCTGACGTGGAACCTGTTTACTTCAAAGATGGTGTACCTGTAAAGTGTAGAGCCATAGACACTCAAGCAGATAAAGCATTAAATGCTGGAAGATTAACTAAAAAAGTATCAGGAAAAGTTTCTGAAAATGATTCGGATGCATATGACGTGGGTTCCGAAACACAAGCTATATACTTCAAAGATGGTGTACCTGTTTCTTGTGGAAAAAGTTTAGCCCATGATATTACTGGTACTGCTGCAAAAGCAGACGCTCTTACAAAGAATGCTGGGGACTCAACTCATCCAGTATACTTTTCTGGTGGAATACCTAAACAATGCAGTGGTAGTTTAGCGGCAAATATTACTGGAAACGCAGCAACTGCATCTAAATTGATTACAAACCCTAATGCTAGATCTGGTCCTAATTTGGTTGGAGCAACAACCAATCCTGTATACTTCAAGGATGGTTTGCCTGTACAATGTAGTGGTGATTTATCTGTAAACATCACTGGTACTGCAGCTCAATCTAAAAAACTTACATCCAATGCTGGATCATCAACCGTACCTGTATACTTTAAGGATGGTGTACCAGTTGCATGTCAATCCATATCTTTAAATATAACTGGAAACGCAGCAACTGCATCTAGAGCAGATAGACTTAAAATTGATACGGTTGGATCATCTTCAGAGCCAGTATACTTCAAGAATGGTGTACCAGTAAAATGTACTATAAGTAGCACAGCGGCAGCGGCTAAAAGACTTGTTGTGGAAAATGTGGGAACTGCTTCAAAACCAGTATACTTCAAGGCTGGGGTTCCTGTAGCATGTGATAGTTTATCTATAAATACAACAGGAAACGCAGCAACTGCCACTAAATTAGCAACTGCGAGAAAAATAGATATAACTGGAGGTATTGCTGCCACCGAACAAAACTTCGATGGTTCTTCTAATATTAATATACCAGTAACTTCTATAAATGAGAACTATTTAACATGGGGAAGTGGTAAGCAGCAAGTAGCAGGACCTATGGATATGGCTATAGCTAATTATTTGAATGCCAATAGGTTATCATTTATGCCAGCCAAAAATATTAAAGTATATTATTCTGATAATGGTGACTCAACAATGCCACTTTGGAAAGACTATGGTTTAACAGATGATCAGAAAGTATCATTGGTAACTACTGATTTGGGAACTACTTTGTATATGGGTAAAAAAACCAATGGAAAACAAACGGCAGGACGGGATTTTTTGAGAGTTGAAATTACAGCAGAAAACGGAAACTTGTATTTCTCTCTTAAAAAGATCATGTTACAAATATCTACTAATGGAGCTGCCGGTTGCTATGTTATAGTTGAGAAAAAAATGAATGGTTCTTCTACATTCTCTAATATAGGCAAATATGCTATATCAGGATGGTCTGGATGGAATGCTATAACATGTAATTCTTATATGGGAGGTAGTTCAACATCATCTATTAATACTATGAGACTAACCTTTGGTTTTGATAGTTATACTACTAATTACAATCCAAGTAAGAACAATGTGAAGTTCTGTATAATGAAAATAGCTATGCATGGTGAAAACTGCTGGACTAACCAAAATAGCCAATTAGCAGAAACAGGAAACATTTATTCTTGGAATGTTAATCAAAGCGTATCTTTCCCATCCAATCTTGAAGCACCCATCATTTCCGCTGAAAAGATGATATGTGATAATATTGATGGATATAAAATTTCAGCCAACCAAGTATTAGCTGAAACTAATGGTAGCTCAATTGGTTCTGCCTCTATGCCATGGAATGAGGTTCATGTAAAGAATATAAAATCCGTAGATAATGCTATTATAGAAGATGCAGATATTGAAAATGCAACAATTAATACAGCGACTATTAAAAATTTGGTTGGTGTAGATTTGAGTAAATTGCTTGGACATGTGCATATTCAAGATAGTTTTCCAAAAATACAAGTACAATCAACTAAAGGTAATGTAGAATATCAAATATCTAATACTCCAAAATGGTTCACTACTAATAGCGATGTAGCTACAAAAAAAACATATTCACATACTGTTGGAAAGATTAAATTATTAACCTCCAAACTTCCAGAAATGGAATCTAATATAATAGATTTAACTATACCAAATTTATATGTTCCAATTGGACTCACATACATGAATGATTATGATGATGTTACAAAAGTGACAGTACAATCAGTTGCTCAGGGTATCGGTACAGTAATAGGAAATATATTTAGGTCTAAGAAAAACGATAAAAAGGTTGAATTAAAAGAAACCACTCGTTATTGGGCGGATATGTATTTAAAAGACATTAAACTCACTATAACATATACAAATAATGGAAAAACTCAAACCATAACTAAAACTGTATCTGATTATACTTTAACTAACCACAAAGAATATCATGATTCTAAACGTAATGTGGCTGTGGTTTATCCAAAGATAGCTGGGTTTAATCTTAATGACATAGTATTAACCAAAAGTGGAAGCAAATATAAAGATTTAGAAATTACTATTAAATTAGATTTTTCTGTGAGTCGCACAACTGGAGATAATTACAAAGATGCTACTAATACTCGAGTGGGACATGTATATATTCCTGGTATTAAAACTACCACATCTACTCCTTCTGCTTATTATAGCAAATTTGAAGCAACTACAAGTCAACCATCCACATTACTTCCCGGTAAAATAAATATGACAAATAATTCAAAATTTAGTGGAACATATATACCAAAAGCAAGTTCTGGATGTTCTATTTATTTTACTAAACAGGGCATAAGATTCTTGAATGGTAAATCGTATTTCGATATAGTTCCTCCAAAAGATAGTGGTTCTTGGTCTGAAGACACTGGCGGATATTTAGAGGCTGGCGTATTCGACGCTAAAAATTCAAAAATTTGGCATTTAAAACGAAAATTTGGAGATATTTTGGGAGGCACCGGCAGTAAAAGTTGGGAAACTAAAATATAAAATTAAAACCTAGACTTTCGGGTCTAGGTTTTTTATTATATATACATAACATATAACAAATAAAATAATGTTACAAGATGATTAGTAAGATTTTAGTTAATTTGGATTTTGCTTCTCTCATTTCAGAAGCATATGCACAAACACAAACTGGTGCAGAAGTAATAAATAAGTACAAGGCTCACGTAATGTCTAACGAGTCATCTTGTGCTTTAGTTAATAACTTTATTCGCGAAGCTTCTCAATGTCGTTATGACAATGGAGTTAATGAAACACTTGGAGTAGTAGCTGATTATATCAACGCTAATAAGACTTCTTGGGCTTTGGCTTCAGCGGTAGAGTCAATCAATGCTAACAACAAATCATATAACTATATCAACCGCAATGCAGCTAAGCAAGTATCTACATTGTTAGAAATGGAAGAAGAAGATGTAGTTAAGTACATTAAGGCTGGTGCATTAAAGAACGTTATGTTCTGCGAAGCTTTCCGTACAATCGCTAAGCAAGTATTTAAAGAAACACCTATGGTAGAAGCTACTGCTGAGTATACAAAGGTTACTCCAGTTTCTATGGTAGAGAATGTTGGTGATGGTATCTGTTTCCAAGTGGCTGGCCAGCTTTATAAAATGGATGATGACAAGAATGTACAAGAAGCTCTTTGGAATGAAGTTTCAAATACTTTCAAAACAGTTTCTCAATTGTTAGAATCTAATATGACTACAGTTGATAACCACTCAATCGTAGTTAATTCTCAAGTAGGTACATATACTATTAGTGAAGCTGGTAAAGTTGTTCGTGAAGGTAAGGAGGGTAAGAAGGAAATGACTATCAATCAATTGCGTGAACATAACAGATTAGTTATCATGTCTACCAACCCAAGACAAAAGAATAATGTTGCTCAAGTATTAGAAGCTATTGCATTAGCTTGCGAGAACTATGATTCTATTGTTAATATGGATAATGTAGCAATCTACTTAACCAAGAACGATAAGTTTGTAGTAATTGAATCAAACAACAAGTTGTATGCTACTTCATTAATGTCTAATAGAACAGCTAAGTGGACAATTAACGAAAATGCTATTGATGCAATTTCTTTCATCAAATCAAAAACCAATGTATCTCTTTCAGACCAATACCAAGCAGTTATTGAAAATGCTGTAGCTGTTGCAGATGAAGAAGAAAAGGGAAGAATTGAAGAAGAATTAAAAGCTACTGAACAACAATCATATAAAGAAAGAATTGAAACTCTAACTGAGAAATTTAAAAATGATCCTGTTAAGTTGGCAGTACTTTCAAAGTTGGCTCAAGAGTTATCAGAAATCTAATAAACCTTATAAATCAATATGAAAAAGGAATCCTCACTCGGGTTCCTTTTTTATTATATATACATATAAACAATTACATTATGCTTGACTATTCAGTATTGAATTTAAAAAGAGAAATATATTCGGATTATCTAGAAGAAACCATTTGGAATATGTTGGATTATTCTTTTGAAATCCCGAAAGATTATTCATACAATATATTTAAGGTATCTAAGGAATACATAGCCAGACCAGATTTGGTTTCATTAGATGCTTATGGAGATACTATGTATACTGATGTTATATGTAAGTTGAACGGAATATCCAATCCGTTTGAATTAAACGAAGGAATGAAACTTATAGTTCCTACTCCTGATTACATAGGGAAATTCTCTATAGAACCAAGCATAAAAGATTTAGATTCCAATTGGGGTTCTAATATGAGTAGTAAAACTTCAAAATCTAAAAAACAAAAACGACAAGCCAACGAAGCAATACTAGGAGACTCTAGATTTAAGATTGATAGAGCCAAAGGAGTAATTATATATTAACAACATGAGTATCATACAAGTTAAATTTGATAACACTTTACAACAATCGGATATTATCATTCCATTGACATATTCTTCACATGATGAGGCTGGAGAAGTATATCAGAGAAACCAGGCGGAAGTACAACAAACTTCTATATATGGTATCCAAGCTCCACTTATCATGATTAATACCATTGTAGTAAACTTTCCTGATGTACTCTCGTTTGAATTAATATGTGAAAAGGTTACTCCAGAAGTACATATGACAGTTCAAGATAGATATCAATTAAGCACTATATTAGATACTCCTGGTATAGACAATGAACTTCGTGTGCAAATTCTTCCAAAGTTTGAAGATAAGTATAAAAAAATCAATCTTACATTCTATATAACTCAATTAAGAGTCAAGAATGGTATAATTAGTATAGTTGGAGAATATAAAGCACCCAAACTTACATCGAGTAATATTAAGTCTTTTGGAGAAACAAGCACATATAATCTATTTCAAACAATAGCACAAGAAACAGGCCTTGGTTTTGCCACAAATACGGAAGACGACTCGAACAATAGGTTTATGTATTGCGACAATAAATCCTATAAAGATATATTAAAAGAAGAAACTATGCGTTCTAGCGTAGATAAAAAAATATACGATTGGTGGGTAGATTGGTGGAATAATTTGATATTAGCCGATATATATGAACGATATAACGCAACAGATCCTGATGAAGATATGTTGATTTGGATGGCTGGACAAAACCAAGAAGTAACTGAGGGATCAGAGATAGAACCTATTCAAATATGTGCAACCTTACATAATCATCCTGCTCAAAAAACCACAGAGTTATATGTAGAAGATTATAAAATCTGCAATAATCCGGGTTCTCAAATGTACAAAGGAACCGATAGAGTATATTCTGTGTATGAGTTGGATAAATTGGAATACATGGATCATTTGATTCAAGATGGAGACACCCAAACTGATATATTTTGTAAATATGAATACCTCGGCGAATCTTATGGGACTCATAACTACTTGTTATCCAATAAGATATATGAAACATTTAAGCAAAAAATATCTACAAACGAAACTATTGAAGTGACATTAAGAACTCCGTTGTTAGGTATAATGCGAGGCAATCACGTAAACTTTTATTGCTATATGAATGATGGAGCTACAGAAGACTTGCAAAACGTATTAAAAGATTCTGGGGTAATAAATGAAAATGCTGAGTCAAACATTCCATTCGTGGATGACCCTAATATAGAAGAAAAATATCATGACGGCCATTTTGTGTTAGATAAGTCTGTATCTGGTCAATATTTGGTTACCAAATGTTCTATGAGATTTAAAGATGGTAAGTGGAATTATTTAGTAACGTTATCCAGACCATCTATTAATAAACCTAAATTAATTAACGAAGAATAAATTTATGAGTAATTATATATCATATTATGACTTATTAAAGAGTCGAGACCAATTTAGAAAGTCTGGCGGAAATTCCGGAGCTTCTGAATTTAATTATTATGACACTCCAGGACATAAGTATTTCAAATTATTCTTTTATTTTGATAATGAAGATAGTGACTTGGATGGAGTAGATAATGGATTGCTCGCTCCTACATGGATGAGAGGATCTGTAGTCAAAGAAGATACATATTACTTATTTAATTCAGCCTGGTCATATCTCAAAATGAATGCAGATGATGGTCGTGCTGCATTAGTGGAGAAATTTGTAAATTTATTATCTAATATCAGTTCCGAATCCCCATGGTATTTTTCAGAAATATCTGGGCTTGATGCTGCATTAGAGCGCAAATTGACTGTGGCTGATTCATTTGCAATTGAATCTACTCGCCCCAAAATATCTATTAAATGTCTACCGGATTCATTTGATGATCGTATAGGTACTTTATTAGATTTGTATAGAGCTATTGTGTGGGATTGGTCTACCAAAAGAGAAATGCTGCCAGCTAATCTTCGTAAATTTGATATGGGGATATTGATATTTGAAACAGCAACGTCTGCATATCATGTGAGAAAATTAGCCAAACCACAAGTTTCAATTGATGGTTGGAAAAGTGGGGATTATTCAATGGTGTATGGGGCATCCGGTGATTTAAGATCTTCATATAAGTATATAGAATTTCATAATTGTGAGATTGATTATACATCCGTTAAATCAGGCTATTCAAGTTTGAATAATAAAGATGGATTTTCCGCTGAATATACAATTGATATTTTTTATGATGATTGTTATGAATCTAGATATAATGACTTTACAGTAGCTGAATTTGGGGACATAATATTGGATATTGATGGCTGGGAAAACGACAATCAAAGTAAAAACATAAAAGAAGCAGAGTCATATAGAGATAAATATTTTAAAGGCAACGTTAAACAGAAAGAGAGAAAACCTAGAACTTATAATGCTCCAGAAATAGCTACTTCTTGGGATGCACACCCCACGGATACAATTGCTCAAAAATTAGTAGACCAAAATTCTGAATATAGGTTGGCTGGTTATCCAAAAGATCCAAAATTCCAAAAAGGGGGATTTTTGGCTAATATGGTGGATCAATTAATAGATACTGGTTTGGATAAAGTAAACAGTTTGTTAAAAAAAGCAGTGCTTGGTAACTTATATACATTCTCTTTAACAAGAATTGGTAATCAAATAAAATCTCTTGCTCAAGGAAATGTGATAGGTGCTGTTAGAGATGTGCAAGGGTATATAAATAATGCTAATGTAAAAGAGAAACAACATTTTGATCAATCTCGTTTATCTCCAGAGCCAATAGCTAGAGCATTGCCAACCATTTCTGTGGATCATGATTTATTTGTTAAACCAGAACCAAACACATCGACCATTTCAGAAGACCACAATTTATTTACCAATAGAGAGTATTATTTAGGAACAACTGGTGGTAAAATGTTCGGACATCCTAGTGGATATGTGGGATTAGGAACAGCGGATCATAAAATAAGAGATATGTTTCCAAATGGTGAGTATTATTTAGGATCTGCCGAAGGTAATATGTTTGGTGAAGCACCAACCCCAATAGAACATAAAGTGAAACCAATACATGAAAAGCCAAACATACAACCAGGAACTTTAAGTCCTACCTTTATGGAACCCACAGGATACGAAATGGGTCAACCAAGTGGTTCTCTGCCTGGAGAAGTTAAACCAAAAGAACAACACAAACAATCTGACATGTTCCCTAGAGGTACTCAAGCTTGGACAAAATCAAATGGTGGAGAAATGTTTGAAAAGAAAAAAATTAAACCTTCCGTAAAATATATAGGTAATATGTTTGAAGGTAGTTCAATAGCAAATAATTTATAATATATGAAATCTTTATACGAATCTTTATTAGATGATTTTGAAGACATGGAGTCTTCTCAAGACACAGATAATGTAAACAACATCCTATTACCACAAGCTGACGAAGAAGCTGGTGTATATAAATATAAATATGGTCGACCTATTCAAACCGACAAGAAATTAAGCAATGGTGAAGATATCCCAGAGACTTCTTTTATCGAAAATGGAATACTTAAATTGGGACATTGTAGATTTTATGAATACACTCCAGAAGTGCATGATATATTAATGAAAGCTAAAAGTATAGCCCCCTACGATGAAATCCATCATGGGACTGAATTGGCATTCGCAAATGGTATGAAAGAAGTGACTTCGAAAGTAGCTAAAACTATTAATGTATATAATGGTGGAGTGAAGTTTGGTATGACAACTAAATTGGTGAAAGATTTGAACATTAATGTTTGGATTAATAAAGTGGGAGATCAAGCATTTTTGCACCCACCGATTGATAATGCAAATGGTTTCAAATTAGAAATGGTGAATTGCAAAATAACTTGTGGTGGAAACTATTTGGATAATAAAAGGATGAGATTTGGAGATATTCCCGAATTCAAGAATTGCAAGATAACTGGAATTAATAGAATAAATATATACGGACCATTTTGTGTTCGAGATAGAGACGATAAATTATTATCCGATATATTTGATGAGACATATAAAGCAAAATATGTCGATGCTTCGGGTAAAGAATATATTAGAAAAGGAGATTTAAAAACATTAGCTGCTACAGTTAATAATCCAAAAAAATATCTTCTTCAAGAATCAGAACTTGGTGAGTGTAAATTTGCAGTTAATCCAAAATTCAAATTAGAAGATCTTATAGATATTAAATGTTTTGATAAAGATTTGGATTATATACAAATCTCAGACAACAACGTTGGTATTATATTCTTTAAATCTAAATACGAAACCATCCCAGTTAATGCAAGTTATTTTGTTGAAGGAGTTACTTCAAAGAACACACAATGCTTACCAAATAATAAGGAATGGAAAGTAACAGTATTAAAAAGGAAGAGATAAGTGCTCATAAACCTAGTTTATTTTGCGTATAAAAGAAGATCTCTCGAAAGGAATACATTTAATCACCTTTCGAGAGATCTTTTGTTAAATCATAGATATTAAAGTTTCTTGATTTTTATGGCTTGGTATCTTCCATCATTAATTTTAACTGATGAAGTAATTCGTTTAATCCCATTAACGTTCAAAGTATTTAAAACACTTTCATATGGCATTTTAATTTCCTTTTCTGCATTAATGGCACTATATTTACCAGACTCATTAAATACAATAAGGTTATCCCACTTATCCAACAATTGATAGAACTTAAAATCAGTAACTAAGAATGCATCCCAAAGCACTTTCGAATCCACCTTAGATTTTAAAAAAATCTTAGATTGATTATCTAATACATATTGTTGGAATTGATTTTTAATTACTTCATCCTCACTAGGATACTTCGCCAAATAGCATTCAATAATTCCTTTTAAAATATCTTCATCAGACCAGGATTCTCTCAATTCATTTAATAAATTATTTAATGTTTTTTGTTTTTCAAAAATATCCTTATCTTTTCGAGAAAATATTTCATTAAATTTTATAGCGCATGCTGCAATATTATAAGAAACTTGTCCCTTTATCATACCACCAGAACCTTTAACTTCTATCACGCCAGAACCGACTGTAGGGACATCACCATGTCCTGCTGGATCGATATCGGATAATACTGTATTCAATAAAACTTCCAATTTACCTCGAGCTATATTATTTTTACTTGGTAAATTTAATTCATATAAAGAACTTATTGTGTCTTTATTACATACGTTTTGGAATACTGTATATATGTTTTTATTAGAAGCATTTAAGAATTTTGTAGAATCTATATCAGAACCATTATTTGTTATAAGTTCTTGCAATTTTTCTACATCACCATGGCTATTGAATTTCGACAAGATCAATTTATAACAATTATCTAAATGTCTTTTTGAAAAATAATCTTCAATTGATTTGGAATCCATATTGTGGCTTAAAATTATTGATTTGATTTCGGCCAAAATCTTTTCGTCTGTCAATTTTGATATTTCCAACATAATATAATCCTTCAAAGTTTGCATAGTGTTTTCAAAAATAAAACTATTTAAATTCATCATGTATTTATATAACAAAATTATTTAAATCTTTAATGAATTAACGTGCAAATTTTAATGTTCCAAGGATTTGATTGAGAGGTGCGAAAGAACCGGTTAGTTTCATCAATCTTCCTTTGTACTTAAATACAATACCTTCAACTGAATTGATTGATTGGTCCCCGCCAAGTTTTTCTAAGCGTTTTAGCTGCTTAACTAACTTCATTTGAGCAGAAGATGAACCTTCGGATTTAACATCCTTAATAACCTTTCTCATGTCATCTTGAAGCTTCAATACAACATTATCGTTTTGTGCGCCGTTTAACAAACCACCACACAATCTAATAACATCATTACCCAACTTTAAGAATATAGTATCCAATGGTTCTGTAATGTCATCAATAACATCTTTGTATAATGAAGACTTTTCAATGCTATCCAATTCAGCAGCATTCTCTGGATAAAGTTTCTTTAATTCACGGAGGTTGACTCTCTTGTTCTTATTAAACCATCTATCGTAAAATACTTCTACACCATTTGGTTGAGACTTAATCCAAGACCATTTACCATCCAATAATTCCAAGAACTTCTTACGCTTCCAAGCATCAATTGACATAGCCTCATCTTTTTCGAATAAGTCGTCAATCATATCATGATACTTCTTAATTAAATCGTTTGAATTAGATGTGAGCTCAACTATTACTTTGGGGGTTGGTTTTGCATTATCCAATCCTTCGCAAGCCTTCTCAAGAATATCTAATCCTTTTTTAGATACATCTGTAACAGACCAAGTGCCACTCATATTCTTATATGTCCAAATATCATGAAACGATACTTTAGCCATAGCATAAGGAATAATGTTCGTTTGACCAGCATTAACACATTCGCAATTAACAATAACTCTTGTGTTTGCATCTGGGTTGAAGAAATCAGCACCAATTCTATTGAACACCTTTCTAATAATCTTACCAGCAGATATGTATGTATCAGCTACGCTAGGTTTGCTAGCCCATTTAGTAGCCATATCGGTGATAGTCATACCACCCTGTTCTGAATTGATATCTCCACCATTTCTAATAAATACCACTTCTCCCTGTTTGTTCATAGTTGCTTGGAGATTCAAACCATCAATTTTTTCAGTTATATCTTCAATTTTACCAGAGAAGATATCGGAAACTAATTCCTTTAAATTTTTGGCAGTAAAATCTCCAAAGTCAATAACATGAGCCAAATGTCCTGCTGCTCCACCCTCGAGAATAGCCATTGGTTTAACTGATTCAAATAAAAATTCTGATAACTTTTTCATATATCATTTACATATTTTTAACAATTGTTCTCTTAATTCTTTATAATATTCCTTGCCCTCGATTTTTGATTTAAGAGTGGCCAGTGGAGTCATAACAACAAATGTTTTATAATCATCCTTCAACATAGCTTCTCTTACTTTTGTGGCAGAAATATCTTCGTCCGATCTTTTGATTTCAAACATTTTAAAGTCTGGAGATAAGTGAGCTTGTTCAGCATATTTTGTTGCCATCTTTTCATAAGATGCAATCCTATCAGTTCCACAAGACCAGGATTTAATTTGATATCCCATCTTATATAATGTTTCTCCTATTTCTACTACATTAGCATTTTTAACTAATATGAAATCTTCAATCATTTTATTCTTCTCGAATACATCCTTGTACATAGGCAACAACATAGAAGAAGGGAAAGGGTGTTTTTCATCCACTTTCTCTTCTTTCACATCTATCATACAAACAATGGTTGGTATGCCTAATTCTTTATATACAGTTTCTATACAAGAAAGATGACCATTAGTAAACGGTTGAAATCTACCTATAGTTATATTGACCTCTTTCATAGAGTTTGTTTTATTATCAATAATAATTCAATTTCAGCCAGTTCTATAAGGTTTGTTCTTTAAGCTCTACACCCAAATCATCATAATAAAATTTAGTCTTTTCATTTAGTTTCTCGTGACGAATATATCTACTTAAAAAGAGCTCTGCTGTTGGTTTGCTAAAAAATATAATTCCATTTCTCCAACCGAACAATCCTGCAGCTCGTCTAGCAAAATGACCAGCATCTTCTTTTCTAATATAATCCGTTAAATCAATGTTCCTCCAAAACAAGCCCAAAAATTTCTTTTGAACTTCATAATAAAAGTGATTAAATTTGCCGTGTTTATAAACGGAATGTTCAACTATTCTATACATGATACTCTTTATTATTTATGTCAGCAATAAATCTTAATACCCCATTTTTCTCAGGAATAATCATCATATCATAATCCCCCAATTCTTCACAAAGGTTTATGAACTGTCTACCTATCAATCCCATAACCAAACTGGGAATTTTTACATCAAAACTACAAGCATATCCAAAAGCCTTTTTAATACTTACATCATTACGACCGCAACCCAAAATCTCTCGAATCTTGTTGGTCAGCTTTTCTTCGTTGAGTTTACTTGTTGTGAATTTACTCATATTTCTTTATTTCTTCGTTAAACCACTTATCCAACTTAGCATATAGGTAACCCCCATATAATGAAGCCATTATACCACAAAAAAATGTTACTCCCCATACTTCTCGGTTATCAGACACAATTGCCGAAAACGCAACTATTGCCCAAGCAAGTCCCATATAACAGCATATCCAGGCAAGTCTCTTGTTAAATTTGTCAATTACTTCTTCCATATTATTCATCTTTAGTTAACTCTTCCATCAAATCTTCAATAAAAGACCAAGTTAAAAACTTAAGGTTCACGCAATTAAATTCGTCTGGACCGAAATAAACGTATTCATCTGCATTATCATCAATCCATTCCTCAATCACTTCTCTATGATAAGAAGAAGCTACCTTATTAAAAGATTCTGGAAATCCGCAAAATCTAAATGAATTGGTTCTCCAATCTAGTTCATAGCAGTTGTCGAAATTTACTTCCAACCAATTCTTGATAGCTTCAAAATATTCGTTCATAACCTATATCTTTTATGTATATATATAACAAACTCTCAAAAATCTTTAGTGATTCTTGAGAGTTTATTTATAAGATAATACGGTTTTATACCATCATGCTCTGCCACTCACCGAATGTAACGTGGTGATTAAAGATACTGTTTTTAATACCCTTTGTAATTACAGCTACTGCATTATGGCTATGGAGTGATTCTTGGTGAGAACATACAATCTTATAATCCACCACCATAGGATTCTTATTATACTCCTCGGCCAAATAACGAATTGCATCTTCAACGAACTTGGGTTGTGCACCATTCTTTTCTGCAAAAGCTTGCTCATCCTGTCTCTTACAGAATACCAAAGTCTCAGTTGTAAGCGCTTCACGGCAATGAACTACTACATCCTCAATCCATACAAGCTCATCAAACTCAAGTCCGATTCTTGCAATCGATCTCTGACTGTGTGGAATACCAAACACACCTCTATTGAGTGCTGCATGCTGGCTTAATTCAGTACTACAAGGACAAGCACTTGAATAAATAA
>JAEIGA010005944.1_pt1 | contig 18564 bp, 28 predicted proteins | sample 9270691 | NCBI WGS metagenome assembly JAEIGA01 (sample SAMN17057246, study PRJNA624740) | gut metagenome | biome: biome; isolation source: fecal sample | host: Bos grunniens | place: China: Xizang | collected 2019
CTGGATGAGACCGTGCTAAGATTCATTATAATATTCACATAGGAGGAAATATGTGGATATATAAAATAACAAATATTCAAAATAATAAAATATATATCGGTCAAACTATTAGGCCGGTCCAAGAAAGAATTAACAGACATTTTAATGACGCTCTTAATAATATAATAGATACTCATTTCGCGAGAGCTATTAGAAAATGGGGAAAACATAATTTTATTTATGAAATTATTGATACTGCCGAAACGCAAGAAGAGTTAAATATTAAAGAGCAAAAATATATTAGATTATTTCAAGCCACAGACAGTGATTATGGCTATAATGAAACTGATGCGATAAACAAATGTGGCGGAAATACATATCAATCTAAAACAGAAGAAGAAATGAAGATTATAAAAGAAAAAATACGCCAAACTAAAATGGGAAGTAAAAATCCTATGGCTCGTAAAATTAAAAAAATTAATATTATCACAGGCGAAGAAGAGATTTATGATACATTAATTTCTTGTGCTAAATCTTGTGGTATAAATGGTGGAAAAACTTCTATTTCTGATAGGTTAAATGGAAAAATAAAATCTCCATATAAAAATACTTGGTTTTTTGAATATTATAGTGAATAAAGTGTATCGACTATCCCTGATGAATGTAAGGGAGTAGGACATGAGATAGGCGCATGTCCGAAGCGGAAGACAACTCTCTAAAAAGAGAATGAAGATATAGTCAGTACCAATGGCAACATTGGAAAAATACGTGTAGAACTTACAATGGTCTAGACATAAATGGATTAGGCCAGCAGAAAGATGGGCGTGGAAACATCGCGCCAGTGACTATCATTATGCCTACATTGGCAATGGAAGCGGAAGGTAATGTTGAAAAATTCATGGAAATTTTAGATATCGCAATTTCTGATGCGAAAGATATGTTATTAGAAAGATTTGAATGGATTTGCTCTCAATCTCCTGCTTCAGCGCAATTTATGTGGGAAAATGGTTTAATGGCAGGCTATATTCCAGAAGAAGGAATTCGTAGCGCTATGCGTCATGGCACATTAGTAATTGGTCAATTGGGACTTGCCGAAACACTTAATATTTTAATTGGTAAAGACCATACAACTCCAGAAGGTATGGAATTAGCAAAACGTATTGAACAATTATTTAAAGATAGATGCGCTTCTTTTAAACAGGAATATAAATTAAACTTCGGCGTATATTATACACCTGCCGAAAACCTATGCTATACCGCAATGGAAAAATTCAAAGCAAAATATGGTGTTTTACCTAATATTTCTGATAGAGATTACTTCACCAATTCTATTCATGTTCCTGTATGGAAACCAATGTCTCCATTTGAAAAAATTGATATTGAGTCTCAATTGACAGGATATAGTAATGCCGGATGTATCACTTATGTTGAATTAGAGTCAGGTGTTAAAAATAATATTGAAGCATTAGAGCAAATTGTAAATTATGCTATGGATCATGATATTCCATATTTCGCAATTAATGTTCCTAATGATACTTGTCTTTCTTGTGGATATCAAGATGAATTCAACGATCATTGTCCTGAATGCGGAAGTGAAGATATTCAACAATTACGTAGAGTAACTGGATATTTAACCGGAAATTATAAAACGGCTTTTAATAAAGGAAAAATTGCCGAAACCGAAGAAAGAGTAAGACATATGTAATTAACTACAGCCACAACTAAATACAGATTAGTTGTGGCTATATTTTTTTGGAGGAAATTATGATTTTAGGAAAATATAATTCTATTAATTATAATGATACGGCAAATGCCCCTGGCTTCGCGGTATCTATCTATCTTCAAGGTTGTCCTCATCATTGTAAAGGATGCTTCAATCCTGAAACATGGGACTTTAATGGGGGACAGGATTTAACTGAAGAATTATTAACCGATTTATTTGAAGATAAAATTAATAAAAATGGCATTAAACGCTCTTTATGTATTTTAGGCGGAGAACCTTTATGCGAAGAAAATGAATTAACCACCCTTGCTCTTGCCTCTATGGCTAAAAAATATAATGTAGATGTATATATATGGACCGGATATGTATTTGAAGAATTAGAAAAAACAGATTTCTTATTTGAATTATTTGAAAATGTTGATTATTTAATTGATGGTCCGTTTATTGAAGAAGAAAGAGATATTACTCTTAAAATGCGAGGCTCTCGTAATCAAAGAATAATTGATATAAAAAAATACTTGACAGAAGAAAAAAATTATGTTATAATGTAATAAAAGGAGTGAAGAAATTTGAATTTATATGATTTAAATAAAACTATGGTTAATCAATTATCTCCATTGACTAAAGAAGAAATATTTAATAAAGAAAAAGAATTTATTAATCTTCATAAAAAATTTGCTAATAAACATTATATGTTATTATGTAAAGAGTATGGTTATTACACCATTTTTGAAGAAGAACAAATTGTTATGAATAAACCATTTTCTGATACAATAATTGAAATTATCATTGAGCTTGGCGATATTTTTAGTATTGAATCAACAGAAAATAACGATGCGGTTGAGGTTTGGATTAAGCCCGAAGAAGAAGAAATGCCTTTGGTATTTTATCTATTTCCTTATGATATGGGGGTTGTAAAATTTGGATAATAAATATTTTTTAATTAATCTTAATTTATTTACCATGAAACATAGCGTCCATTTAATTGATAAAGATAGCGCGAATAGTTTTGGTTGGATTGATTCTGAAAATTTGCCAAAAGCGATAGTTAATTATTCCAATGAAACTGGAACTTATAAAATTAAAATTAATGGTAAAAAAAGTTATGCCGAAGGCTTAATTAGCGACATTTATAATGAAGAAATTAAATTATATAATATGAATAAATTAGAAATCGAGGTAATTTAAAATGAATAAATATTTAGTATCTTATAATGTAGTATATAGAGTTCCAACAGTAGATGATGTATTAGAGTTAAGAGAAGAATTGTCTGATTTGCCGAACGGCAAACTTGAATCTTTTAGTTATGCTGAAAAGTATATTAAAGAAAAAGGTCAGGTTGTTGAAGAATATCAGTTAGTAAAAGCAAAAATCGTTGTTAATAATGAAAAAGAACCTGAAAGTAAGGCGGATATTACGCTTGGTCTTGGAGGGGCGTTTTAATGATTAAATTTGAAAAAGTAAAACGATTTTCTGATGTAGATATTAATATGCCGTGCCGTAAAACCGCAGATTCTGCCGGATATGATATGGAAGTGGCAGAAACAGTAGTAGTTCCTTCCATTTTTAAACATTGGGAAAAAATGAAAGAAACTTATTCAGCCTATAATATTGCCCGAATGAGTATTGATGATATGGCAAAAATTACTAAAGAGTTAAAGGCAAAACCAACTCTTGTATCTACTGGAATGAAATGTTATTTAGAGCCAAATACATATTTGGAATTAACAGTTCGTAGTTCTTGTCCTCTTAAATATTGGCTAATGATGGGAAATAGTGTAGGTGTGATTGATGCCGATTATGCTGATAATCCAGATAATGAAGGTGAAATCTTTTTCCAGTTTTATAATTTATCACCATTTGATATTGTATTAAATAAAGGGGATATTATTGGACAGGGAATTATTAAACCATTCTTAACCACCGATGATGATGCCGCGACAGGTAAAAGAGTTGGGGGCTTCGGGAGTACTTCCAATGTCTAATTTATTAGCATTAGATTAGTCCAGTCATATCACTGGATATGCGATATTTAAAAATAATAAGCCAATAGTAATAAGTCATTTTTCGGCAAAGGGAAATGATTTAGGAGAAAGATTAGAATATATTAGAAATAAAGTTATTTCATTAATTGAGGAATATGAAATTGATGAAGTGGCATTTGAAGATATACAACTTCAAAGCATAAACGGCAATAAAGAATTAGGTGTAAAAACATTTAAAATGTTGGCCGAAGTATTTGGCGTTTTACATGAATTAATGGAAGAATTAGATATTAAATATACAATCGTACCACCAATTACCTGGAAAGCTTCTTTCAAGTTCGCGGGAAAAGGCCGTTCGGCAGAGAAGAAAGCCGCCTAGAAATATATCCTTGACACTTATGGAATGGAATGTACTGAAGATGAAGCAGACGCAACATGCATCGGCGCTCATATAATTAAAAAGCAAGAATCTGAATTTGATTGGTCTTAACTATTTAACCCTCCTTATTAATTTTTTACTTATTAGTAGGAAATTGCGAAAGGAGGGTTTTATAATTTCATGGAAGGCATTTTTATGAAATATGGTACGGAAATATTTTTTGGTTTAGTCTCTGCTGGAGCACTTGCGTTTTGTAAATATCTTCACAAAAAAATGAAAGAATATCAAGTGATTATTGAAGAACGCGAACAAGACGAAACCGAGCAAATCGTAGATGCTCATTTAGAGCCAGTCATTAATGATATAGAAGAATTACGTAGATACATTATGAGTATTGACACTGAAGAAAATCGCAAAATGGGTTTAATTATTTCTTCTTATCGTTTCCGCTTAATCCAACTTTGTAAATTATATTTACGTCAGCAATATATGACGCAAGATCAATACGATCAGCTTACCGAGTTTTATAAATTATATACAGGTTTAGGTGGTAATGGATAGGCTAAAGAGTACTATGAGAAGGTAATTGTACTTCCTATCAGAAATGCATAAAAAAATAGGGAACATGGTTAATTCCATGTTCCCTTATTTTTATTTTCTTTTAATCTTTTAAATATTGAATTAGTTTTATAAATGATTTCTGCTCCATAAGTAGCAACTAAATCGGCAAGAAGTTCTTCCTATTCTAATGATAGTTCTATATCATAGCTAAACATACAAGCATGAGTTAGCTCATGGCATAAAACTTTTTTAAACTTTTTAATAGATAGACCATCTAAAATATATATAGCCTTTTTCTAATCATCACAGGCGCCAATAGTAGTAGTTCCATTACTACGTATTAGCGCCGGATGCCAAGAAGGAACTAAATATATTCGCCAATTTTCACCATTTATATTAACCATTCAATTGACCAATTTTAGAGCTTAACGCTGCGAGACGTTTTTCTAATAATTGTTTTTCTTCTGGGCTAGTATCAGAAATCATTTCAACCATATCATTAGATAATTCCTGCATATATTTTTCTAATTCTTTTAATTTTACGTTTTTGTCCTGATGCATTTCTTTGGATTCCATATAAGTTTTTCTACTCATATGACTGCGGCCCTCACGCTCATCACGCATTTCAAAAGGCATTTCTCTTTCATACCAGTCCTCATGAAACCCTCTTGAACCGCCTCCTCTAGCATTATTTCCTCTTGAGGAAGCGCTCTGATTACCAGAAGAAGATGAATTACCTCTACCGGAGTTATTGCCGTTATAGTACATCATTTCATTACCGCTACCAGAGCCATCACCATTATAATACATCATTTCATTACCGCCACCACCACTATTACCGCTATTACCATTATAATACATTCTTCCATAAGGCCGATCTATCATACGATAATCGGGCATATATCTTTCTGTATAATAATGATATTCTTTTTCGCGTTCACGTCCGCCTTCTTTTTCTTTTCCTTCCATAGCTTCAGTGATAGTGCAATAATAAATAGCCTCAGAAAAATCTTTTATCATATCAACAACTTCGCCTAATTCTTTGGTATCAACAGTATCTAAATGGGACATTTGCGCTTGAACGCAACCCATTAGAGTTTCTTTCATATTTTTCATTCTTTCCATGCCGATACCTCCTTATTAAGCAACTCGTTCAATAATTAAATTAGCATTTTGTACCAAAATGCTTTGTGTGCTTGTATTTTTAACGCTAACTGTTAAGCAACAATTACGTGGTACATCAACAAATAACGCTCCAAAAACATTAAAATAATTTTCAACCGCCGCAGGAGTTACAATCATAGCGGAAGAAGCAAGTCCTTCTCCTTCTAATGCTAACGCAATCTGAATGGCTTCAACTGTTCCACCTTCTGGGATAGCAATATTGCCGCCAAAGCTTACGCGATAGCGAGCACGAGACTGATTAGTATTTCCACGTAAAGTTACTAAACCACTACCGTCCCTGTGGGCGATGGAGCAATTTCCACAAGTCACTGTGTCTGTAAATAAAACATTTTGATTTGCCAATACTGTTTGTTCGGCAACCGCAATAATTTCCATTTTTTTCGTCCTCCAATATAGTAGTTAGTATAAATTAGCAGCCGCAGCCGTTGTAAGAAGAACCGCAACCGTTATAAGCGGTCTGTGGGTAGCAGCAATTAGGGTTAGGAACCATATAAGCTGGAACTGGGCATGGCTCTCTTAACTGGCTAACTAAATAAGCATTCTGAGCCTGCTGAGAAGCTGCGAATCTAAGTGTCTGATTTTCAGCCTATAAAGTAGCAATTTTATCCTGTGTTAAGAAATCAAGGATAGAACGAACGCCAGCGTTATTACTATCAATGATATCGCGTGTAGAATCATAAATAGCGCGCTGTGTAGCGTTAGCCTGAGTGGCTAAGTTGTAATTTACATCACAGAAGCCACGTTCGATAGCTCTCTGTGTTTCACAGCAACAAGCTGCATTATCTGCCGCCATAGCGGAAAGCTGAGCTGTAATCGCATTTGTGTTCTGGTTCATACCAGCGTTAACGCCAGAAAACCCTTGGCATAAAGCGCTCTGAACACCAGAGAAACCATTTAACATACTAGTATTCATAGCATAGAAACCATCACAAAGACCCTGCTAAATACCACGAGTAGCATTTTCAAGACCGTTCATATCAAAACCGTAAGCAATTTCTTCTCTCACGGAACCATTACCTCCGCCACCAAAGCCGTTGCCATTATTACCCCATCCACCTAATGCGAATAAGAATAATAAAATAATCCACCAACCATCGCCATCACCAAAACCGCCATTACCATTGCGACCAGATACAGCAGCGATATCAGATAAGCTATAACCATTATTAGAATTAAACATAAGGATTTCCTCCTTTAAAATAATTTATTTAATACCTAAATTATTTTTAAATGAATTAAAAGCTGTGTCATAATTCACACCACGTTGCTGACAAATGTTTCTAGCGATTTGTTCTATTCCTTGAGTTTGATTATTCTTCGCCAAAGCAAGAAGATTTTGGCCCATTGGAGTATTAGACATTGAACTTTCTAAAACATTCATTAATAACTGTTGTGGATTTGCCCCACCCTTAATCATTTGAACTAACTGCATTGGATTTACTTGATAATTTCCCATATTATTTCTCCTTCATTAAAAAAGTGGAAGTTCTTTACGAGGTTCCTGTGGCGACTGCATAGGTGCCGCGGCAGGCTGCTGTAAAGCCGTTTTTAACTGACTGATAACATTTTCGAACTCTTGTCTAGTAATATATTGATTATTCTCTACTGGTGGATTTGTAGGCATTTCTTTTAACTCATACATATTAATAGAAGCGGTTCCATCAAGATTTATAAACTTTGTATAAATCTTTTTGTTAGCCAAATCAGGAAAATAAAATACTGAACCATCAAAGTCGATTGCCGAAGCCCTTACTTCCTCTATTGAAGATACGGGTCTTACTCTATTGACATTGTTCCAAGCGTTAGTTGAAGGCTAATAGGCCGGTCTTTGTATTTGTTGGCCATATATGTTATTCTACTGCGGCATTTGGTATTGCGGCATGTAATTATTCATAATATTTCCTCCTAAAAAAAAATATATTTAAGTATCATATTATTCTTAAAAATTAAATGAGAAACTTTTATAAAAAATAATTACATTTTTTCAAATGATTTTTACATAAAAAACATATTAGGTCTCAAATCAAAAAAAAATAAAAAAAAGAGAATAATATTTTAATATTATTCTCTTTTTTTTATTTAAATTCTATTACTTGCCATGAGATGGTTCCATTTGCATAATAAGCGCAATTAAAAGTTAGAGTGGTGCTATTAGTAATTTCTGCCCGATAAGTTTGAGGAGAATTACCTTCTGTATTAGCGTCTATAAACCCCGTAGTTATTAAAAAGGCTTTATTCATATCAACTGCATTAATAGTTGCAGTAGCTACCTGTGCCTAATATCCTATACTAGTACTACCTCTCTAAATAGATTTAATTACACTATTTGATGAAGAAGAATTATTATTTATTGCGGTTTTAATAGCGCTCAATCCATACGTAGTATTTTCTAGTAAGCTAATTAAATATGATAATTTCTAGCTTAATATACCAGTTTTACTGCTCGTATTATTAGTAGTAGTATCAGCCTTTATCTTATCCAAACCATAGGTTCCATTAGCTAATCTATCTATATAACCGGCTCTCGTACTAGTCCAACTTGAAATATGACTTGCCAAATCGGCAATAATTTTATTTAATTTGCCAAAAATAGTTCCGGCAGTAGTAGAGCCACCGGTATTTCCAGTGGCCCCGATACTTGATTTTACATCTTCTACGGAACTCTCAAGGGCAACATTAATTTCCTGTTCAGCCATTAAGCATTCACCGCCTGTTCGTCATAAGTTACAGTTAATCCACCATCATTAGCAATACCAAATGTCATAGGTACATCAGAAGTAACTGTTAAGCTTGCCATAATTTCGGCTTTAATTGCCGCAACAGCATTCGCCACTATAGCATCTACTTCAGCCTTAGTATAAGTACCTATATCTGCTGCAGTTGGCATAGTTTGTAATTTAGATAAAGGAATACTTCCATCTTCCAATATCCCAGGAGAAATAGTAATTTCATCTTCTAATACAGGAACATTTTTAAAAAGAGTGAATGTAAGTGTATCACCAACTTCTGGTGCCTCATTTAATACAACTCGACGCCCTGATAATACATAGTCTTCGCCGGCAGTTAAATATAATCTGCCGTGATGCGCTTGTAATGTATCTTCTTTTGGATCAAATGTTTCAAATCCAGTGTCGAATGTGGTTTGTCCAGCAGAAGCAACAGTAATCATATTTTCATACGTTACTAATTTAAATTGATTTTCAATTTGACTAAGCGCCTCTTCAATTTTTAGATTTAATATAGTTTCTAATGCATCTAAATCTTCTTTAACAGCAAAATTATTTGCAATAGTAGTTTCTATAACAACATTTTCACTACCGTCAAAGCTTATTGAACCACTTACGTCTCCGGCCAATGTAATATTTCTCGCTTCAATAAGTTTTTTAGCACGCTCGGCATTTAATGTTTTTCTAACCAATTCGTTATTTTCATTTTTATAATCTAAATGGAATAAGGAATCATCGTAAGTATAGAATATAGTACCCTCTGTGTTAGCAGACACGGCGGGTAATGCTGTACTTATGCCCTTTAATATTCTAAACTAAGCCATTTAATTTCCTCCTTCAATAAGAAATCTTTCTCTAATACTATAATTTTTAATACGGCTTAATTACTTAGAAATACCCATAAAAAAATACCCCTCTATTTTAAATAGAGGGGTTATAATCATGTCATATCAAGCCAATATAATTCATAATCTTTCTCTAATGTAGATATTTTATTATATAAATCTTTAAACTACTGTTCCCAAAATGTCATTTCTTCAACATCTTCAAAATCAGTAGGATTAGCTTGCAGACCTGTTAAGATTTTACTCTTAGCAGGTTGAGTATTTAAAACATATAAAAATCTAGAACCTTCTTCATTTAAGTCAAAAAACTAAAATGAAAATTGAATTACGCCAGTCTTTTTAGTAACTTCTTTGCCAATAGCCCAAGGAATTAATATTTTGTCGTTGCCATACTCTTCAACAGTTACGATAAGAGGAGCTGCGTAAAAATACTCTTCTAAATCGGCATTTTTATATAGTATCCAACAGTTACCATTATATAAGTCAATATTATCATAAAATCTATCAGTCTTAAACCAAATGATTTCAGCATTGTGATCTTCTTCAACGCTTAGAAACTCAGGAGCTTTAACAACTCTTGCGTCTAAATCAACTTCATATATTGGTTCATCTTGCGGGATACGAAGCATACTGGTAAATTCATTAGGGTCCATAAGACCATGTAATAAACTATTATATTCTTGTGGAGATACAATCATGTTATACTAACTCCTTTCTCAAAAATATAATTAGCCTTCTACTTCTTCTAATTCGTACTCTTGAACTTCAAAACGTTCGCTAAATGATGTAAGTGTAGTATCAGCTATCTCTTCATTTAATTTATTAGTAATTACACAGTAATATTCACCATCAATTGTTTCGCCTTTGAAATATTCTTCATAGGCTTCATCCATTGGATTAAATGTTGCAACATAATCACCATTTACGTCTTTTTCTACTACAAGATCTTTTACGATTAAGTAAGATTTTTCATTACCGTCGACGTCAGATTTAATTTCATACCAAGCCGCAGTAAATTCATCATGTTCTACTACTGGTTCAGCAATACGTACTTTAGGGATAACTTCACCTTGAAGCAATTGCGCATAATTAAATTTACGACTTTCATTTAAGCTATAATCTAATGCGGGAGCCACTGGAGCATTTGTAATACGTGCCCAAGTACTTACCACATCAATAACTTCTTTATTACGAGTATTTGTAATAACAACTCTATAATGACCTGGCTCTGTAGCTTCATATGTTGTTGCATTAGCGCCTTCAATTTCTTCAAACATAGCAATTTCTTCACCAAAACCGGCTTCGTGATTAGGATCCATTAACCACTGATAGGTTAATACGCCTTTTCCTTCATTATCTGCGCCAACAGTAAGAACAACTGGAGCCCCATCTCTTAAGATACCTCTTTCAGCAACTTTTTCTGTAATTGTTGCCGGATTTGGTCTAGGGAACTTAACTTTTTCACTATCTGTAGTCTGTGAAGAATTAGTCATTCTATTTTCAGCTATTGCGTAATATACACCGGCTCTATCAGCCTCAAGAGCGTTATATTTTTCGTATAAATCGCCATGTTGCCAATTTGGATCCATAGGAATTGTACCTCTATATAATTGCGGTTTGCCATCTACCATAAAATAATAGGTATGAGAAGGGTCTAATTTGGTCATATCAGCAGGCTCAAATGCATTTTTACCTTCTAAATATACCATACCATCAATAATTTCATTATTTTCATTTAATGGCCGACGTACCCATTTATAAGAGAGGGCCCCCGTGTCGCCGCTCTGTGCTTGAACTAATAATTCATATAATCCAGTGATTTCATCTAAATCATATTCTACGGCAGGGTTAAGGTTTTTCAAGAACTCAGGTTTGCTAGCGATATAGCCGCCAACAATTACACTATCTTTTAATCTTTGAACTAAGCGCTCGCCAGAATCATCTACTCCGAAATCTTCATTTTCAATATCAAATACGATACCTGGTTGAATATTTACAGAAGCGGTTAATGTGCCGAAGCTATATACTAATGCTTTATCTTCGCCTTCTTCTACACCAACTTCTCCTGGTTCGCCCCATTGGAAGAATCTTACAGAGAATTTTAATACCCCTGGATTTGCAGTAATACCATCATGCAACGCCCAACCAAAAATTAATTTACCTGGCTCGCTTTCAATGTCTTTGTGGTAAATAGGAGATACAGATTTAATAACCTAACCGTCTGCTCCTTTTGGAGTTTCCCATTGAATGAAGATTTCGGTATTATTTAAGTCCATATAATCAAAATATCTATCAATTTTGAAATATACTACTTCTGCCAAGTCGTCGCCTTGAACTGCGATACCATTTTTCTTAAAAGCCGCAGGAATATTAATAGCGCGAGTATTAGCATTAATTTCAAAATACTCTTCATCAAGAGGTAATACTGTATATTTACGATTTGTACGACCAAGAGCTCTTAACCAGCTAAAGTACTCTTCAAGAGTTGTAATACCAACCATAGGTTCAAAACCTTCTTCTGGCTCACCATCTTTGATATATACATTACCTTCACGGTCTCTCAAGGCCTGAGTAAATGTTACTAAAGAAACAATTGAGTCATCTGGTAAGAACATTTCTTCGTTGCTCTCAGCTTTATAATTCTTTTGATAATATGTCTCAATTTTAGGGTTATAAGTTCTTACTCTTTTATAACCACTAAGAGTGTCTGAAGCTTCTTCAAATAAGTTTTTATATAACTCATTGTTACGATCATTAACAACAGTAATCACTTAAATCATCCTTTCATCTAAAATGAAATATTAGAAGGAGAAAATGTCTCCTTCTAATATTTTTAATTTTTATATAATATAATTAATTATCTTTGTCCGGTATTTCTTGCCACTCAGCTACTTCATTTTCTTCAACAACGATTTGGTATAAAAACATTTCGCCATTAGTTAATTTTTTACCTTTTTCGGCAGTAAGCTCAACCATAGGGATATGATTAATACCATCTAATAAAATACGAGTAGTAAGAATACCATTGCGACCGAGATAACGATACATTTTCTTTTTAATCATTTGTATTTTACCTCCTTAGCTTCCTGGCTATTCTATATCTATGTCTTTGAAGCCCATTTTATTAATAGGAGTATCATAACTTGGTCTAGCGAAACTAACTCTTTTTAATAAGTTAGTACCATAATTTTCAAAGGCACCATTACCGATATATTGAACACTATAATTAAAAGTAACAGAAGTGATAGGCGCTCCTACGCTACCACTACCTGAATTACTAAATGCTTTATCCTCAATATATCTTAATACACTGGTATTATCATTACTACCAAAATCAGTAATTTTTATATTCTCACACCAAGCGAGAGCATAAGTACCAATTTTATCCACTCCAGCGGGTATTTTTGTAAATGTTACATTAGGGCCTGCCATAAAAAATGCATGATCACCAAGAGTGCCAGTCAGGCCTTTTGGTAACTCACTAAGATTTAATTTAAGATAGGTTCCAACGCCGCTAAATGCATATTCATCAATAGTAGTAATATTATCAATATTAATAGTTTCAAGATTTTTTGCCCCATAAAACGCATATGGTTTAATAGCTTTAATGGATTCAGGCAATTCTACAAGAACTAAACCTTCCGCTTTTTTAAAAGCATCATTATGGATAGCCTTATATTGAGAGCTATTTCTTAAAAAATAAATATGTGTAATACCATGACATTCAGTAAATCCACCAATCTCTGTGGCTCCAGGGACATTCGGGATAGTAATCTTACCAGAAATACTATTTTTATATTCAGGTTTTAAAGTAAGAACCTCACCTTTTAATGTAAAATATTCAGTGCTAGTAGCAACTTCGCGTACATCTTCACGTTCATAATATGGATACAAATTCATAGCGCGTTTTACAATTTCATTCTCTAAGTCAAAGTATTCCATATTTTTACCTTCGCCAACTTCAAACTTAGCAGTAGACCAACCCCTGAACCCATAGCGTTCATCGTCTGGTAATTTGTCTAACATAGCTTTATCTGTCATTGGATAGAAGTTTGTCATTTTACCTTCTTCATATGCCGCATAGGTAGAGCCATAAGGGATATAGGCTGTTTCAATTACATTACCGCTATAATCATGGAACTTAACTTCATGTTTTCTAATTTCCTCAATAAACACTGGAACAAATACCATATCAATTGTAGGTATAATAGTAGTGAAGCTAATTGCATCTTCGCTTGGATTTTCCATTCCATCACGATAATATAATTTATTATTAGCAACATTTTTCCAATAGCCACTAAACTCATAAGTATATTCAGAAGTATCTTTCTTAGAAGGATCTGCCATTGCAATACCAGTTGGTCCTTCTGTTGAAATCAATACCTCAATAGAACTACCAGTCACTTCACCACTACCTAATACACGATAATGTACTGAAGAGTCTGCTGTATCATTACTCATAAACTTAACTTCAACCGCAGGGTCTAAACCTTCAATTTCTCCATAAGTAATAGTTAAGTTAGGATAAATCTAACAATATTTTTTATAGATTTCATATTCGTCAATGTTACACTCAACATTAATGTGAATATTACCAATTAATGAAGTAGCTTTTGAACCGGTTCCTGCCAATTTACCATCTAATTTATCAACAACTTTAATACCAGTTACTTTACCATCTTTAACTTCTAAATCGTCAATAGAAGTAATAGTCCAACTAAAATCAGTAATTTCATATTTAGTCATAGGGGCCTCTAATGCCATTCTGTAAGTATAAGGATCCATCGCAGGACAATTTTTTACTTTTAAGTCATTTATACCATTTTTGGCATCATAAATACCTTCATCGATTTCAACTGTTTTCAACATTGTTAAATCAATCATTTTTATTTTATTTAAGGCATTTAACTTAAGGATTTTAACTATGCCGCCTTCTGGTAAATCCAATGATTTTAAGGTGCTACCATTAAGAAGCAATTCTTGTAATTGTGTCGCTTTAGATAAATCTGCTGGACCACTACCCGATCTTTGACCTGAATTCTACGCCTATACAAACTGTAACATGGCGTTTGAACCGATATCAAGAGAGGTTAGGTTAGGGTTAGAATAACCTGGCTCATTAGAACCATAAGCAATTTCACGTAATTTACCCGCATTTGCTAATTTAACATATGAAGGATATGTGGTTGCCAAGCCGGTTAGGGTCTGCAACATTGAAGCTCCATATAAATAACAGGTAGAGTCATTTGCTGATTGAATCATAGTACCTACAGGTAAATCGTAGAACTATCCTCTCTTCAATCTTTCCGCAGAGCGATGGGTTTGACCACCAATATGGATTGATGGATAGCAATCTGTATAGAATGATACAGTTAATGCGTTATTAGGGTCCCAAGAACCTTGCAGTATATAGTAAGAAGTTTTATTACTATTAAATATTTCTTCTTTTAAATCTTGTACCTAAATATACTCACCATTTTCATTTATAATATAATAAATTTCTGATTTAGAGAATACACTTTCTTCGGTACATTGAATATAATCTTCAGTAGGTTTTTTATTTAAACGCATATCTACAGAAGCACTATCTGTAAATTGAGTACCCGCCAAATATTTAGAATTTAAATAAAACTCTTGATAGTTTTCATACTGTCTGCGCTGATGAGTCTTCTTACCGCCTTCAAGACGATTTAAGAAAGTATTTTCGTCAAGGCCTAATCGACGAGGTCTGATATAATGATGGAAATAATTATAAATCCAGCATCTTTCAGGTATTTTATCTTGGTGGCGAGAACATTCTGCTAAATAGTTTGAAGCTTCCCAAGCCCCTTTAGTTGCTAATGCCTAATGTAATTTTTTCTACGCAGATTGTAATGCATGGCAGAAATTAATCCATACGGAAGGGCTCGCATTAAAAATATCAGCGCCCGCTTCAGTCTTATCAAGATTTTCAATACCATAAGTAAAGGTTAAATAACCGGAGTTATTATTACCATCTGAAGTATCGTTATCATAGTTTTTGGTTAAATCCCAATGCACTAAATCTTCTGTACTCCAGAAGGTGTTTTTAGCAACATTATCAACCATTGTATGACGTTGAATAAATAAATAATGGAACATTACAGAGTCCATAACTAAGTGATCTTCACACTCGGAGAGCATTTTTGCTACACGATAATTTTGAGTATCATGTGTATATACACCCGCAAATTCATCAACGGTAAACGCTTTTAATGAGATTTTAGTTGGATTTTCTGCCCCTTCATATCCAGGAGGGTCAAAGCCTTTAAACGTATATGGTTCAAACTCAACTTCAATTAATATTTCATCGCCTTCAGGATCAACGGCAATAATATTGTAATAAGTTGTAGCGCTATCAAAATCTTCTAACGCTTTAACATATTTTCCGTCTCTTTCAACGAAATAAACATTTTTCTTATAGGTTGCCGCATCTACCTCTGCCGCTTGCGCTTGTAAAATACGAGAAGCTTTAAAACCACTTGGGTGTTCCGCGCTCAATGGAGATGGATCATTAGTTGCCATCCATTTTACAAACTCTAAAAACGCAGGAGCTTGTACGTTATTACGATATTCTTTTGCGGACATACCATTAGGAATTGGATCAGAGCCTTTGTATTTATCGGCCCCAAATCTGAACTCATAGTATCCTTCTTCTTCATCAGATAATACAAAGTCAGCTAAACTAAGATTTGGATCAGTCATCCAATGTTTCGCGTTTTGGTTATCTAATACTTCAACGCAACAACATTTAATATTTTTAGTATCATGGAAAATACTACGATTTTTCTTGTCATTACCCATATTACCAATTGCATACATTTTATAATATGGTTTTTCGGTATAATTAAGGCCGCTTACCTCAGTATCTAAGAAGCAGTTAGCTTTTAAATAAGAAGAGGTTTTATCTTTAACTTCACCTGTTCCAAGATAATCTTTTATTGGGTTATTATCTTTGATAAATAATACCCCAGATTCAAATTGCATAGTATCTCTATATTCTTCACCTTTTCTACGATGAGCATCATGATAAGGCTAAAATCTATTATACCATTCAGCATTAACGACATTATTGCAGTTTTCGCAAGAAGCCACATTAACTTTAGTACAAGCTAAATCAATTTCTTTTGCGTCAGGGGTAACTAACCAACCTTCTACTTCATTTCCCTCTTTGTCTTTTAATCCTTCTGGGAACTCAGTTCTAAGGTTAAATGCCGCTGCACCATAAGCTGCGGAAGAAGTACCCTGTACATAAATGTCAGTATTTTGCGCTGTATAATAAGGTGTTTCTAATGAGTTATACTCTTGGAATAACTCTGTATAAGTACAACCACTTACAATATCATCTTCACCGTCTGCCGTTTTACCGGTCGGCATACGAGATACATCATACATATATACGTGACAATCTGGATTTTTTTCTACTAATCTTGTGTAAGAAATTTCACCAATATTATCAAGAATATCATTTCTATTATAGCGCTCAAGCATTTTTTCAGTAGATGGAGCATCCATAATGAAATTATCTAAATGTTCATTTTCAGTAAGCTTACGCTCATAAGCTTTCATTACATAAATATCAACATCGCATTTATCTGAGCCAACGACAATTTCTTTTGCACTTAATTGCTGGAAGTTTTCCCCTCTAGAATAAGCTTTTACGCCGGCAGGGATACCATCTACCCAGAACATAATAAATCTATCACCATATAAATTATTAGCTGGATCTGGGTCTTTTACATCAGGCCAGATTTCAGTTTCTAATTCAATATAAGAGTTTTCAAAATATTGTGTCGCAAAATTAGGGAAACTATCACTTGAAAAGATAGCCTACTGCGCTTCTAATCTAATACCTAATTTACTATTTTCATCATAACAACTTAGTAATGAAGCGGAATAGTCATAACAATTAGTCGCTCTAAAATTAATTTTGAAGTTTTTACCATTATTACTTAACGCTCTACCAAATGGTTTATATTTAATTGTCATATGAGACCCTTGACGTACACGAATGAACTTTTCAATACTACCATCGGCTTTGGTTTCAAATTGTAATCCGCCATTTTCCCAGTCAAAATTATCAGAGAACTCTAAGGTTACATCTTCTGGAGTGTTAGAGCGCCAATTAATAAGCTCATCATTACTAGAAAAATTATTGGCTTTTAACGAAAATGCAGCGCCAGAAGGCTCAATAACATCTAAGCTAATTTTATTAACAATTAACTCCATATCTTTTGCCGCATCACCATTATCTGTTTTAATAGATAATTTAACACTACCATACTCGGTTAAGGTATAAGGCCAATAATGTAATGCTCTATTATAATTACCCCCACCCACACGAATATCATTTACATAGAAGCTAACATCACAAGAATCTAAATCTGGATCATATACCATAAATGGGATTTTTAAGGTATCGTATTGAGTTGCAACTTCTTCATAATAAGGCACGGTTAAAATAGTAGTATTTCCGCCTTTTGTAAATGTAATTTCGTGAGTAACAGATGGAGTATAATAGTCTTCATCATTTACTTTTGTTGTTAAATACATTTCACAGGTATGAGAACCATACTCTAATGCAGGAATTGGGTCACTATATACTAATGTACCTGTTTCTCTAGCACTTATTTCTTTGGTAAAATAGGTTTCGCCAGGTATCTATAAATCATCAAATATAATATGAGCAGTACAATTTACCCCACCGTAAGGATAAAAACCAAACTGGAAGGTTTCAGTATCTATAAATGATTTTTCATCATACTCAAAATCCCATTTTAATCTTAAGTCAACTGCTTTAACATACCAAGTTTTAGATACTGTAGTATCTGTTACGCCACCGGTATTCATAGTTACCATTAAAATTAATTTATTTTTATCTAATGTAGGGTCTAAATATTCATCTACTCTAAAATAGTTGGTTCCATTTCTTACTTTTTGACTATAGTTTTTACCATTAATCATCCAAGTAGCGGTACCTTCTTCACTAATTGAGTCTCCCGCAGAGTCTTTAGCCACAATTTCAAAATAAATACCGTATTCTACTCCCGTGATAGTAGATGATTCTTTTGGGGTTTTATCTGGAAGATAATTAATTACAAGAGAACCTTCATTAGAAGGACCGCCTCCTGTACCGCCTCCACCACCAGAACCACCGCCAGA
>JAEIGA010005945.1_pt1 | contig 18564 bp, 32 predicted proteins | sample 9270691 | NCBI WGS metagenome assembly JAEIGA01 (sample SAMN17057246, study PRJNA624740) | gut metagenome | biome: biome; isolation source: fecal sample | host: Bos grunniens | place: China: Xizang | collected 2019
AATATGGGTTCAAGTCCCATCTTCCGCATAGATGAGGGAAACCCCGTAAACTCAACAATCCTTCGTGGTTGAGCGGTTTGCGGGGGTTCTTTTTTGTTTAAAAATATTACTCACAGTAATAATTATTACTCACAGGAATAATATTTTTAGTAATTTTTTAGTAACGGATTTAGAAAGAAAAAAGACTTCGTGGAGTCTCGAAGTCTTTTCTCGGAGTTATGGGGTATTGGGGTTACTACTTCCATTGGAATGGATCTATTTTTATTCTAATTACCACAAGCGACTAAATCAAGTCCTTGATAAGTTTTGTTGCGTCCTGTTTTGCCTTATCGACGTTTTCAGGCAGGGCGTACCGGTATGTATTCTTAAAAATGTTCGTTGTCTTCCACCCGCCAAGCTCAAGGACGGTTGCTTCGTCTGTCACGGTAGACATTTTAGCGGCGAAGAAGTGACGGAAGTAATGCAGACTAAAGCGAGGTATACCAAGTCTGTCTTGCGTCTTATAAAGCCAACAGATGATACTATTAGGGTGTCCGTTGTAAAATCCCTTCTCATGGATAAGTTTAACGACATGGTCCGGGAGTATGATCTGGCGTGTCGAGGCAGCAGTCTTTGTATAGTCCTTCGTTATCCAGGTGTTATTAGACGCTTGTACTTTCGCCTTGGATATCGTCAAAACAGATCCGTTTAAGTCTTCCGGAGTTAAACATATTTGCTCACTACGTCGTAGGCCCATGCAGGCGAGCCACAAGGCGACCTCGAACATAGTATTCTTACTCTCTTCGAGTATGCGCTTAATGTCGTCCTCTGACGGCTTGTAAGAGGCTTTAGACACGTTACGGGGATAAGTTACCCTTACGGACTTATCGGGGGCAAAATAGCCGAGTGTCGCAGTCACAAGGGCAATCACGTTCTTTGTATACTTAATTGAGCTGTTGGCAAGATATTCGTTCGCCAAACTTTGAAGCTTGAACGAGTCAACGGCATAGATTGGAAGCGCAAGGAACGACTCGGGCATATTCCGAAGGTAAGAACGGTATTGTTTTATCGTGGAAGGACTCAACACACTTTCTTTTGTGTCTATATATAGCCTGACACACTCGGAGACGCTCGCAGAGTGCCTTGTATCGTTTTCCTTGATAATTTTATCAATATCCGCAATCGTGGGCTTAAAATCGAACGTAAAGCACTTCTGAACGCCATTAACCATTGGGCGAATACGATATTTGCCGTTTTTAAGTTTCTGAATTTTCATTTAATCACCATATTTTGAGTATTTGAGCATACGCATAACCATTCGTTGAGTCTCTTTGTCGGCCTTGCGATAATTTTCGAGCAGTAAAAACTCTTCGTCGTTATGCACTTTCCTTCGTTCTTGCATATCTTCACCGGCAATATCGTTAATATCGCAATTAAAAACTTCCGCCATGGCATAAGCATTTTTAACGCTTGGGAGTGTTCGATCGGCTTCCCAGGACGCAACGGCTTGACGACTTACACCGATTTTCTTTGCAAGATCTTCTTGAAATAAATCATTGTCTTTTCTTAATATTCTGATTCTTTCTCCTATTGTCATGTTTGATACCTCCATTCTCACAACAATAATATCACATATTATATCGAATGATAACAAAATTATCATTAGGGGTATTGACAAGTTAAGTTTTCTTGCGTATATTATTCACATAAGACGCAAGTAAATATAACATGGGAAGGAGGTTACAGAATGAAATTTAAACTTGTGGAATGGCGTAGAGCTAAAGGAATAACACAGGAAGAAATGGCGAAGAAGCTCGGAATATCTAAACCGACCTATGTTCGTTGGGAACGTAAACCGCAGGACATAACAATCGGTATCGCTTATGAGATAGCAGATATTTTCGAAACAGATCTTTCCGCCATTATTTTTTTGCCTTAACACGCAAGTAAAGTTAACATGAAAAGAGGTTACTGCAAAACGTTTGAAGTTGATTGCTTGTGCGACTTCCTGCGGGGCGAAATGAAACGAAAGAAAATAACACAACAAGCGGCAGCGGACTTTTTAGGAGTTACGCAGGGTATGTTTTCCCGAAAGATTAAGGACGGTTCATTCACGATAAGAGAGTTGAAGGAACTTCGAATACTTCTCGAAGTACCGTCCGAAACGATAGCGAGGTTTATTTAATGAGATTTGACAGAAAAGACGTAGTAATGATGATGTGTGCGGCAGCGGCATTTATATGGGTTTTGATTTTTACCCAGGATAAAACACCGGACCTTGAACCGGTTCCCGAACCCAAACCATATGTAACGGTTAGCGAACAGTTTATGAAGGACGTTCAAAACCTTCCTGATCCGAAGGAAATCGAAACAGAAGAAGAAACGAACTTTTGGCGTAACGAAGAACCGTTCGAACCAAGCGATATGATCCCACTTTCGGCAGAAGATCAGATTCAGTTGTACCACATATGCAGGGTAAATCACGTTCCCATGCCTTACGCTTTAGCCATTATCGACACGGAATCGAACTTCGATAGTACGGCAGTCGGCAGTTGTGGCGAAGTCGGAGTCTTTCAGATAAACCCCGTTAATTGGTATCGCTTCGAGCAGAAAGGTATAGACGTTCATACAATGACAGGAAACCTTGAAGCGGGCGTAATGATGTTACGAGAAGCACTTGACGCATATATGGAAATGGACTCGGCAACCATGGTTTATAAGTGCGGCCTGGGAAGAGCGAGAGAACTTATAGCCGAAGGTGTTCGGTTGGAAGTGTGCGACGAAGTTTCAAGTTTGGCTATGTACTATGAGGAAATCTTATGCGGTTCAGAGGAATATTGACGGAATGTGACTTCGATTTTGAAAGAGCGACGCACTATTTAAAGATTGCGATAGACTCCGGGAATATCGAAGAAGCAAACAAGTATAAAGGCAGAAGGTTAAGCGTCGAGATCAAGGAACTTGAACACGCAAAGACACCGTCACAAAATCGGTTCTTTTGGGAGATAGTCTCACAAATGGCAAACGTGCTTAACACAAGCAAAGAAGAAGTATATCAACACTTGTTAACGCACTATGGAACACCGGTAGCGGAGCTTAAAGCCGAGAAGGTGAACGACGTACTCGGAACGGATCTACATTACATCATTCAAAAGAGCGGACGCAAATATAACTATTACTTGGTTATCAAGGGTATATCGCTTATGACTTCCAAGGAAATGACAACATTTATTAGGCATACGCTCGACGAGGCAGCGGACTTAAACATAGACACCGTTCCGCCTTATGAGTGGGAAAGGTTACAAGGATTATGGAATCGATAATCACAGACAATATGAGCGAGTGCGCAATATGTCACCGTAGGCCCGTGGAAATACATCACATTGTATTTGGCACGGCAAATAGGGATTTAAGCGACAAGTTCGGGTTGATAGTTCCGTTGTGTCCGTATCATCACCGAGAAGGCCCGACAGCGGTACACGCTTACAGACTTGCGGATATGTATTTTAAGAAGCTCGCACAAGAACAGTTTAAGAAGGTTTGGAAAGATTATGATTTTCGAACCGTATTCGGCAAAGAATGGTTCGAAGAAGACAAATGAAGGGAGTGAAGACTTATTAATCGAGTTATCATCATGGGACGCCTCGCAAGAGATCCCGAAGTACATTACACCCAGGGCGAAACACCGACGGCAATCGCCCGTTACACTTTGGCAGTAGATAGAAGGGTAAAGAGAGAAGGTGAACAGTCGGCAGATTTTATCGGAGTCGTGGCATTCGGCAAGGCTGCCGAGTTTGTCGAAAAGTATTGTCACAAGGGTATGAAGCTTCTTGTTACCGGACGCATACAGACGGGTTCGTATACCAACAAAGACGGAAACAAGGTTTATACAACCGACGTTATCGCAGAAGATCAGGAATTTTGCGAGAGCAAGAAGACAACCGAGGAAGAACCTAAACCCGAAACAGATAAAGACGGCTTTATGAATGTGCCTGAAGGTATCGAAGAGGATCTTCCTTTCGCAAAGACGGGTAACAAAAAATGAAAATAAAAGAATGCAAGGCAATTGTAAAACACATTCTTGAAACGAAACCGCACACGAGAAACAGCGACAACGACTTAATTGTAGAAGTTTTAAACTTCATTCGCCCAGGCATTGTATACGAGCCGTTCAACGTGGTTATTAAAGAATGCACCATTGACGGACGCTTCCCGACGTTGGAGACAATCAGACGGACACGGCAGAAGATCCAAGAGCATTGTCCGGAACTTGCACCGACGGAAGAAGTCGAAGGGTTAAGGCAGTTTCAAGAACATAAGTTTTTCGAGTTTGCCATTCAGAGAAAGGTATAAACATGGAAAAACGCTATTATTGGTTGAAACTTGCAGACGACTTCTTTACAAGCAAACGTATCAAAATGCTTCGAAGTCTCGCAGGGGGAGACACATTTACAATTATCTATCTCAAAATGCAGTTAAAGGCGTTAAAGACGGAAGGTTATTTATATTACGACGGTATCATGGACAATTTTGCGAAAGAACTTGCCCTTGATATAGACGAGACGGAAGAAAACGCAAAGATAACAATACAGTACCTTTTATCCGTCGGATTGTTGGAAAGTTCCGAAGACGGTACGGAGTACGTTCTACCGTATACGCAGAAGCTTATAGGCTCGGAAACATCATCAACACAGCGTTCTCGCAAGTGCAGACTTAAACAAAAAGAACAAAAAGCGTTGCAATGCAACGATAATGCAACGGACGTGCAACAAAAACGTAACGGAGAGATAGAGATAGAGAAAGAGATAGATATAGAGAAAGAGGATAGGTGTAAAACACCATATCAACAAATCGCAGATTTGTATAACGATACTTGCGTATCGTTCCCAAGGCTCAAATTACTATCCGAATCAAGAAAGAGAGCAATCAAGGCACGTTTAAACACATATACCGTTGAGGATTTTAAAGAAATGTTTCGTAAGGTGGAGGCTTCGGACTTTCTGAAAGGGAAAAACAACCGTGATTGGAGAGCAACGTTTGATTGGATAATCAAAGACTCTAATATGGCGAAGATTCTTGACGGCAATTACGACAATGCAGGGGGTAAAGATGATAGGGTTCAAAATACCGAGTGGAATCCCAAAACGCACAATTTCTTCGAGTGAGTGTCCGAAGTGTCACGGCACCGGTTGGGAGTTATATCAAAGTTCAGATTGCACCGAGTCCATTTATGGACAGCCGACAATGATTGACTACGCAAGGCGTTGCAATTGCCAAACGAACGTATTTGCAAACATGGACAGAACGGAATTTCCGTCAATGTATCGTGATTGCGATATATATAAATTCGATTGGGACTGTTACGGAGCAGATACAAAAGACCTAAAGAGCGTCGCCTTTTCATTCTTTAATCAGTTCGAGAAGTGGCAAGAAGAAGGCAAGGGCCTTTATCTATGGAGCAAAACACCGGGAAGCGGAAAGACGTTTCTATCAGCTTGCCTCGGTAAATCCGTAATGATGAGAACCCAAAAGGTTGTTAAGTACGTTACGCCTATAACCTACATGGAAAAGGTATCGGAAGGATATAACGATAAAAGTCTTCCTGATCCGTCAAGGGTATATCGTGAATGCACTTTGCTTATACTTGACGACCTGGGGACGCAAATGAAAAGCGATTGGCATAGTCAGGAACTCTTTAGGCTTATAGATCAGCGAAGCACAAACGGGCTTGTAACGATAATCACATCAAATTACGACGTTGACGATTTAAAGGTTGACGACAGACTTAAAAGCCGAATCTTAAAATCAAGTATTACGGTTCATATGCCTGAAGTGTCTATCAGAAATCAAAAGGCGGCAGCGGAGCAGGGAGCATTTATAAACAAACTTATAGGAGGTTGAGTTATGGCAGTATTGACAGCGGAAGGAAGCTTCCAGAGTGCAATTTTAAATTATATCAATTCATTAAACGCACCGGAACTCATGAAGAAGATTGCAGACGGTGAAAAGAACATAGCGGATTGCTGTTCTTATATTATCAGCGAAATGAGAAAGAAAGCGAAAAACAATGTAACGGTTGCCGAAGATCAGGAAGTCTTCGGGCTTGCTGTTCACTACTTTGAAGAAGACTCGATTAAAAAGGGTTCGGTTTCGGTATCAAATGCAATAAACAAAGCAATCGTTGCAACGAGTCCGAAAAAGGAAGAAAAGCCGAAAGCGGCAGCGGTGCAGAAAACAACCGACCTTGAAGGACAAATGAGTTTATTTGATTTATAAGGGGTGTGGTTATGGATTGGGAAAAGCTAAAAGAAGATATGCCGACTCCGAAGGGAGTCAGAGAGTATATATATGACAATGCAAAAGGTTATCAAGCGTTTATAAGGTGGCTTCAATGGTGGCATGGCAAACTTATTATTCGTACATTTGCATTTAAGTGCCAAAGAAAAGGCGCAAACCCGATATTATGGACTGAGGTAGAACGTGCCGTAGTTGGTGAAGAATACGCAATTCAAAAAAATATATACTACACGCAAATGGGCGGTTATCATGCCGTATTCAGCGATACGAAGAAATTGAGTACAAATTATTACGGTTACACATATTACTACTTCACACCGGAAGACTTTGACGTTTGGCACACCGAAAAAGCAGCGGGCCTATACGGTGAGTACATCAACGTTGATTATATCTTCACACTAAAAAAGTATAAGTATTGCGGTTACTCCGGCAAACAGGATCTAAAACAGTACCTTGAAGCATACGATAAAGATCACATGGTTGAATACTTCGGAAAAGCGGGCCTTCGTTATCAAGTCATGTTAGGAAAAAAGGCAAAGAAAGATAAAGGCTTTTGCAAGTTTATTGTCGAGAATGCCGAGAAGGTTAATGCGTGGGGGTATCAGATAAGCGAATACGCATACACGCATAAGTGTTCTTTCCAGGAAGCACAATTCGAAGTTGAAATGAAAAGAGAAGCAGATCGGTTCTTTAGGGGTTGTGAGAAAACACAATACAAAGTGGACCGAGTAAAGATTTATAAATACGCAAAGTTAAATATCGGCAAATGGAACTTTGAAAGACTTTATCATGATTATTGGAACGCTTGCGTTGTACTTGGTTTTGATATGAGGGACACAAAGAACAGTATGCCGAATGACTTTTTCAGAATGCACGACATAAGGACGGAAGAATATGCGAGTTATAGAGCAGAAATTGACAAAGAGAAGACGAAGGAATTTAACAAGAGGCTCGAAAAAGCAGCTTCAAAGTATATGTTCGACTATCAAAACAAAAAATACCTTGTACGACTTCCGCAGAAAAAATCCGACTTTGTAACCGAAGGCGAAGCATTACATCATTGTGTTGGAAAAATGGGATACGACGGCAAAATGGCAGCCGGCAAGATCATAATTGCTTTTATTCGTTTAACCGAACAACCTGACAAACCTTTTGTAACGGTTGAATATGATTTGAACGAAAGACGAATAATGCAAATGCATGGTTCATACAATTCAGATCCGGACAAAGAAACAAAAAGATTCGTGTTCGGTTGGGCCAAGAAAATGAGGGAGGTACAGGGGTGGCAAGAAAAGGTTATATAAACGACACAGAAATGGTTAAAAAGATAATCGAATTATGGGAAAAGGGCCTGTCGTACAGTCAGATCGCACAAAAAGTCGATATATCTCGTTCTGTTATCGGAACAGTATTAAGAGAGCTTCGTCTATCGGGTTTTATCCAGGGACGCAAAGTTAAACTTGAACCGAGCGTGTTAGTTCCGGGAACGGTTAATTGTACTACGGCAGTAAGTAAAAAGTGTAAGTACGGTATAGGTTCGCAGTCGGTAGGTTATAGGCCGTTATGCAATTACGCTTTAAAGGTTGGCAAACCAAGAGGCTGTCCGCATACGGCTTGTACAAAGTATTGCGAAGAAGAACAACAGAAAGACATAAGTTGCAAAGAAGAGTTAACGGTTGAAGGTATCGAAATCTACGACAAGATAGAAAAGCTCGAAAAGGAAGTCGAAAGGGAGGTTTAAGAATGGGTGAAATGAGATTTTATTGCAGAGAGTGTAACAAGGTTATCGACAGACGGAACGTAGTACCGGTGCCATACGAAGAACGCTTCCGGTGTAAGTGGTGCGGATCGGAAGTAATGAGTACGAAGAAACTTCTCGCTATGATACTTGGTGACTACGTTGAGTACCTGGAACAGAAAGGGGAGGATTTGAGCAAGTATGAATGATTATTTTACAGAGTTAGACAAGATTTTCGACAGACGGGAAGAAGAACACGACACCGAGGCAGCGGAACAGCACAAGCTCGACAAGATAAGACTCATAGTTGAAGACAAGATAACGGCGAGCAACGCCAAGATTGAGCAGATAAAGGAGGTATTGGCAAAATGACAGATCAGCAGACGGCACACAGAATACTTGAAAACATCAAATTCAAGTCAAAAGACAAGTCCGAAATATGGGCGTTAAGAGAAGCACAGGACGCATTACTTAAACGCAGTCTTGTAAAGGTTCAATATTCAGGCGACGGATATTCGGACGGACACTTTGTTTACGATACGGCGACTTGCCCTTCATGCGAATGGGTTATAGAAGACTCGGAAGACCTTTGGGGCAAACCGTTTTGCCCGCATTGTGGACAGGCCCTTGATTGGGAAACGGAGGCAGCGGAAGAATGACAACAGTATATTGCGATTGTGATGATTGTTGCAACAATGATAATGGCAGATGTTCCCTTGACACTATATCAATGAGTGGAAGAATGACAGGCGGCGGTTGGCTTACATTGTGTGACGATTACAAAGAAAGCGAGGCAGCGGAACAATGAGTATGCAAACGGCTTTAGCACAAACACGACTTGAACGTCCGAAGGTGTCCGTCATAGTTCCGGTATATAACAGCAGTAAATATCTTCGTGAATGTTTGGATTCAATACTTAACCAAACACTTAAAGAAATCGAAGTTATCATTATTGACGACGGAAGCACCGACGACAGTATAAGCATTATATCCGAGTACGAAGACAAGGACGAAAGAGTAAAAGCATTATTTAATTCTAATCACGGCACCGGTTACACCATAAACCAAGGAATCAAACTTGCAAGGGGTGAATATATCGCCGAGGTAGACGCAGACGACTTCATAGATCCCGATATGTACGAATACCTTTATTCGATTGCAGACGGTGCGGACGTTGTTAAAAGCGGTTATTATTCATGCTTCGAGGACGGAAGAGACTACCCTTATTCACTTGTGAAAGAAAATCAAACCTTTAAACCAATTGCGCTTGATCTGATGAGCCGATATTTAGTCTTTAGTTTTCAGCCTACCTTCTGGAGTGCGATTTACAACCGAGAGTTTATAAAGTCACGTCGCTTATATTGGAACGAAACCGAAGGCGCAAGCTTCCAAGATACAAGCATTATCTTCAAGATAAACGCCTTGTGTCGAAAAATGGTTTGGACGGATAAGAGCTTTTACCATTGGCGACAGTATGACGGACATTCGATAACAAGTCAAAAGTACCCGCAAGCGGTTAGATACGAATACAACAATATCGAATCATGGCTTGACGAGCATTTGCGTGAAAAGCTTGCCTTACGTGACATAATGTCAAGAATGCGTTACGGAACATACTCATGGAATGCGGGAAGGCTTAAAGATAACCTTCAAAAAGAGTTCATTAAAGCAGCGCAGGAAGACTTTCAAAGAGACAACGAATACCAGGATATGCGCTTGTACGGACATTACGACAAAGGCAGGGTATGGTTTGACGATTGGGAAACACACGAATTATGGCGAACAGATCCCAATAAGTATTATGAACTTTTAAACATAAAAATTGCGGAGGCGGAACATGACGAAAATAACTGAAAAGGGTTTAGTCATATTACAACCGACAATTAGACTTAAACCTGACCATATAAAACAATACAAAGAACGGTTTGCAAAGGACATTGAAAACGGTGTGCTGATAGTTCCGAGTTGGTTTGACGTTATATATGTTCCTGAAGGCGTAGAGATTAGAACGGAGGCGGACAATGACAAACACAAATAGAGAGTTTACCCAGGGCGAGAAAATTCCCTGTAAATCATGGCAGGATCTACGCACAACGGCCCTTTGCTTATCAAGCAAGGGTTACGGTGTCGCCGTGATAGGCTTCTCGGATATGAGCGACGATATATTGACAGTTACGGAAGTGCCGGAGGTGGAAAATGCCGAATAGTTTAAAATGCAGACTCAAAAATCTGGTTCGTAATGGACTGCTTCGGGAACGTGATTTAGAGCGCATAGTCATAATACCCGAAGGGACGACAGAAGAAACAATAGAGATATTACAAGAGTTATGGAGATATAAGAAAACAGATAAATATACAGAGTCGGAAATTCGACAGGCGTTAGAAATGGCAATCAAGGCATTAGAAAATAAACCAAGGTTTATTTTGCATAGCGACGGAAAAATCGAACAGATCATAGAGCCTTGTGACGTTGTTCTCGACAAGATAAAAGATGAAATATTCGATATTGATGATGAGACAGTATTAAATCCCGATAGTTTTTATGAGCGTAAAGTGTATGTAAGGCGTAGTGAGGTAATTAATATTATCGACAAGTACAAGACGGAAAGCGAGGCAGCGGACTTATGAGTAGTTTATATTCAGACGCACTCGAAAAGGAATACCCGCAAGAGTGCAAAGAGATCAGGGAAGACGAACGGAACAAGACAATAAACGAGATACTCGAAAAGATACGGGAAATCATTTGCAGACCAAACAAAGAAAGGGAGGTATAAAAATGATAAATGGACTTATAGCAATATGCGGAACAATGTTAGGAATCATAACGGGGTTTATCCTTGGGAGGATATCACGAGTAACACCGGCACCGTGCGAGATTCCGCCCAAAATAGTAGAGGAAAAACGCCTGATAGAGTCAATTAACGCAAAGTGTGATTTTCCTAAAGAATTAATGCTCGGTTCTGAAGAAGACGGAGATGTGATATTGAAATCGTTAAGCTACAATATTGCAGATCAGATATACAAAAAACGAAGTGAGTATATCGAGTACAAGGTTGAAGAAGATTATCGCACAAATAGAATTGTAGCACAGGGAGTATTAAGAGTCGTAAAAAATACATAGAAGGCAAGGGGGCATAAATGATACGAAAGATTCTATTCAGCGTAATGCGAATAATCAAGTATGTAGTAGCGTGTATCGTATTCACGATAACAATTATATTTCTCTTCACTTATGGCGTTATATGGTTGGGTGAAACATCAGGAGGGTTTGCACCGTGACAAAGAAGGACATAGAACAGATAAAGCAATACAAGCTTGAAATAAAAATGCTTGAAACGCAGATAACGGAATTACGTGAAATGTATTCTTCGAGCGGCAGCGGCCTTAGTGACGGTATGCCACACGCAAGATCTACGACAAGCAAAACGGAACGGCTTGCGGTGCAAGTATATGAGTTGTCACAGAAACTTGTTGACCTTCGAAGTAGTCTTTTTATTTTAGTCAAAAACGCCATTGATTTTGTTTATACGATACCCGATTCGACTACAAGAATGATAGTAAAATACAAATGTATCGACGGTATGAAATTGACCGAAATTGCCGAAATAATGGGCGTTGACAGGACTACGGTAAGCAAGAAGTATAACGCCTTCATGGACTCAATTTTGTAAATTCACGTTTTTCACGTTTTGTATGTGTTATATTTGTATTGTGAAAAGCTGACGAGAGAAAACTCCGTCGGCTTTTTATATTGAGTCTTCTGCCAAGGTGGGCGGAAGTTATTTCGCCTACCATGGGGGAAGATTGTAACTTATGAACGTACCAATACCAAAAACCTGTATAGCGTGTATGCTTCGGGGCGGACTCACTCGTAATTGTGGCCGAATGGAGAAAAACAAAAAGGCGGGCAGTTCCGGGACGAACTTCTATAAAGTACCGGACGAGCGTTGTTTACTGAAGGGGGTAGACATTCCCGAGCGGCTACATAAGGCTATGATCGAATATGGCACAAAGTTTTAGTAGGGGGTTCTATAACTCACCGAATTGGAAGAAGACAAGAAAGGCATACTTCAAGTATCGGAGCGGACTTTGCGAAGAATGTTTAGCACGTGGGTTATATGTTCGTGGCGAGATCGTTCATCACAAAATAGAACTTACGCCTGAAAACATCAACAATCCGAAGATAAGTCTTGATTGGAACAACCTTGAACTTGTGTGTCGTGAGTGTCACGAACGTATTCACGACACAGGACGCAATCGAAGGTATCGAATTGACGCATTCGGAAACGTAACCGCACGACCATAAGCCCCCCGTGTTGGGTAAAAAATAGCCCTTTGGAGAACCGGTAGGAGATGGAGTTAATCTTACCTCTCCCGAGATACGTGCTTTTTTTTGGATTTGGTTTGGTTTGGTTTGAACTGGCAGGAGACAACCGGACATGGCACGAAAAAACAAAACGTACAAAGACCTTGTTGCTATGGCGGAGGCTTACGGGGTGGCGGATAACGCTTTATTCCTCACGGCCCTTAATCAATACTGCACACAGCAGAAGGTAATTGAACAGATCAACAATATTTTGTTGCAGGAAGACTCTTTACTCACTAAAAAAGAGTATGTGAAAAACCGAGAGAACGTTTACGCTCACCCGCTTATCAGAGAACTTCCAAAACACTCGGACGCAGCGAACAGAACCGCAAGCGTAATACTCGACATCATCAAAACGCTTGGGCATAAGAAAGCAACGAGCGGAAAGCTCGAAGAATTAATGAATGACGACGAGTAAAAACTATATATTGGAATACTACCAACAAATACAGAATGAATCGGTTATAGTTGGCAAATGGATAAAGTTTGTAATGGAGTACCTGGTTAAAGGACTTCAAGACAAACTTTTTTATTACGACAACAAGAAAGCAAACAAGGCGATAAAGTTCATTGAGACTTTCTGTCATCATTGTGAAGGCCGTTCCGATCTGATTAAGTTGGAACTATGGCAAAAAGCGATTGTTGCTTCTATCTTCGGAATTGTAGACAAGGACGGAGTGAGACAGTTTAGAGAAATTGTCGTAGTAGTCGCAAGAAAAAACGGTAAGTCTTTACTTGCTTCGGGAATTGCAAACTATTGTTTATTCCTTGACGGTGAGTACGGAGCAAAGATTTATTGCGTGGCTCCAAAGTTAGACCAGGCGGAAATCATTTACAATGATATTTGGCAGACGGTTCAAAGCGAACCCGAACTTGAAAGACTTATAAAACGTCGCAAATCTGACTATTACGTAGAGTCAACAAACAGTTCCGTTAAGAAGCTGGCCTTTAACTATCGACGAAGCGACGGCTTTAACCCTTCGGCGTGTTTTTGCGACGAGCTTTCGGCATGGCCCGGACAGGCAGGATTAAAACAGTATGAAGTTATGAAGTCGGCACTCGGCGCAAGACTTCAACCGTTCATTCTTTCAATAACTACTTCGGGATATGAAAACGAAGGAATATACGACGAGTTGATTCGTAGATCGACTCGTTTCTTGTTGGGTGATTCCAGAGAAAAAAGGTTATTGCCGTTCTTATACATGATTGATGATGTCACATTATGGAACGACATTAACGAGCTTCAAAAAGCAAACCCGAACTTGGGTGTTTCCGTTTCGGTTGATTATCTTCTTGAAGAAATTGCGGTTGCGGAAGGATCCTTTTCGAAAAAGTCCGAGTTCATGTGCAAATATGCAAATGTAAAAAGTTCCTCTTCGCAAGCATGGCTTAACAGTACAGACGTTGAGGCGGCTTGCGGTGCAGCTTTAGATATAAACGATTTTAAAGATAGTTATTGCGTAGCCGGTATCGACTTATCACAAACGACAGACTTAACCGCAGCAGTTGTGGTTATCGAGAAAAACGGCGAACTTTATGTTTTCGCAAAGTTCTACTTGCCCGAAGAAAAACTCGAAGAGGCGATAGAACGTGACGGCATACCGTACAAGATATACGTTGAGCGTGGTTGGTTGGAATTGTCGGGAGATAACTTCGTAGACTATCACGACTGCTATAATTGGATTCTTGAACTTATAACCGAAAAAGAAGTTTTACCGCTCAAGATCGGGTACGACAGATATTCGGCGCAATATTTGATTCAAGATTTAAAAGCGGGTGGTTGCCAATGCGATGATGTTTTTCAGGGCCGTAACCTTTGGCCCGTCCTCCAAGAAACAGAAGGGTTGTTAAAAGATCGCAAGATTCACATTGGCGACAATGCACTGTTAAAAATCCATATGCTCAATAGTGCTATAAAAATGGACGCAATACAAAACAAAGGAAAGCTCGTTAAGTTAAGGCCACAAGATCACATAGACGGAATGGCGGCGTTAATTGACGCTATGACAGTTCGTCAAAAGTGGTACAGCGAAATAGGGGAGCAATTAAAGAACTAAAAGAGGTTTAAACAATGGGACTTTTCGAAAATATCTTCGGAAAAAAGACAACAGAAATTAAAGCAGACTCATACTTTAAAACACTTACGGCTTATACTCCCGTGTTTCATTCGTGGAATGGTGCGTTATATGAGTCCGAGTTAGTGCGAAGCGCAATCGACGCACGTGCAAGGCATATCGCAAAGTTAAAGGTTGAAGTCATAGGATCGGCAAGGCCGACTTTGGCAACACAGCTCAAGGCAAAGCCGAACAGTTTTCAAACCTGGTATCAATTCATGTACCGTTTAAGCACGATACTTGATATGCACAATACGGCTTTTATCGTTCCTGTTGTTGACAAATACGGCGACACCGTCGGAATGTTCCCTGTTCTTCCTACAAAATGCGAAATTCTTCAGACGAAGGACGGTACACCCGTTCTTCGCTATGAGTTCGCAGATAGGCAAAAGGGAGCTTGTTATATGTCCGAATGTGGCATTATGACAAAGTTTCAGTATAAGAGCGACTTCTTCGGCGAACGCAACACGGCGTTAAATCCAACCATGGACTTAATTGATATGGAGGCCCAGGGCATTAAAGAAGCAATTAAAAACGGCGCAAGTTATCGCTTCATGGCAAAGGTTTCGAATTTTTCAAAGAGCGAGGATCTGAAAAAAGAACGAACCCGCTTTTCGGCTGAAAACTTTGCGAAGGAAGCGGGCGGCGGAGGTTTGCTTCTCTTCCCGAATACCTATTCAGACATTCAGCAGATTAAAACGAGTCCTTATACCATTAATCCCGAAGAAAGGAAAATGATTCAGGACAACGTTTACAACCTTTACGCCGTGAACGAAGACATTATTCAGTCGAAGGCCGTAGGCGATAAATGGAACGCCTTCTATGAGTCAGTCGTTGAAACCTTCGCAATACAGTTTAGCGAAGTTACCACAAATATGTTTTTCACGGAACGTGCACAGTCGTTCGGCTCAAGGATCGTAGCGACTTCGAACCGTTTGCAGTATATGAGCAATTCGGACAAATTAAAGGTTTCGGCGCAAATGGCAGATAGAGGACTTATGACGATAAATGAAATCCGTGATATATGGAACTTGCCACCGGTGGAAGACGGCGACGTTCGAACCGTAAGAGGCGAGTATTATACCATGGGCGAAGATACAGAAACAGAAACGGAGGATAGTACCGAAAATGAGTAAAGATTTACTTTCAAAGATCGCAGACGGAAGACAGTACCGCAATCTTAAAGAGATAAGAACGTTGGAGCAGACCGACACCGAAGAAAAGTCATACAAGGTTACGGGTTACGCTTCAACCTATAACGAGCCGTACACGCTTTATTCTGACGAAGATATCGAGATTAGGGAACAGGTTGCGCCCGGTGCTTTTGATAGCGCAGATTTATCGGACGTAATAATGCAGTACAACCATGAAGGGCGTGTATTTGCAAGAACAAGAAACCACACTCTTGATTTGTTTAGCGACAATCACGGGTTTGGTATAAATGCCGATTTAGGCGGCACAGAAATCGGACGACAGTTATACGAAGAAATTCAGGGCGGATATACCGACCGCATGAGTTTCGGGTTTACTGTTGACGAGGACGAAGTTAACGAAACGAGGGAAAAAGGAAAGCGCACCGTTTACCTTCGTACAATCACACGAATTGGGAAACTTTACGACGTGTCGGCGGTATCAATACCCGCAAATGACGGTACAGAAATTTCAGCACGTTCACTTATCGACGGATTGATCGAGAAGGACAAAGCGGAGAGACTTGTCGAGGCTGAAAATGAACGTCGTGCAAAGGCACTCGAAGAGGCAAACAATTTAATCAAGAAGTTCAGGGAGGTTAAAGATGAACCTTAAAGAAATGTCAATCGAGGATATCGAAAAGAGAGTTTCCGAGATTGAAACCGAGAACGCAAGCGAGAACGTAGCAACGGAAGTTATCGAGAAGAATAACGAAGAGCTTCGTGCGCTTGTAGAAGAGAAAGAAACACGTATAGCCGAGGCTGAAAAACGCCAGGCAGATCTTGACGCAATCGTAAGCGGCGAGATCAAGACAGAAGTAAAAGAGACATTCGAGGAGGAAAGAAAAACTATGTCTAACATTGAAGTAAGAAACTCAAAAGAGTATATCGACGCATTCGCAAACTACATTAAGGACGGCAAAGATACCGAGTGTCGTGCCCTTCTTACCGAGAACGTTGCAGGCGGTTCTGTACCGGTTCCCGAACTCGTTGACGAGATCGTTCGTACCGCATGGGACAGAGACGAGATCACCAGACTTGTAAAGAAGACCTTTATCAAGGGTAACTTAAAGATTGGTTTCGAGTATTCAGCAACAGGCGCAGCAGTTCACACCGAAGGCGCAGCGGCACCCGATCCCGAGACACTTGTACTTGGTGTAACCGAACTCGTTCCCGCTTCAATCAAGAAGTGGATTCAGATCAGCGACGAGGCAATGGATTTAACTGGGGAAGCCTTTTTGCGATACGTGTATGATGAGCTTACCTATCAGATCGCAAAGGCAGCAGCAAACGCAATTGTTGCAGACATTATCGCTTGCGGTACTGTTTCGACAACAAGCGGTTCTTCACATCTTTGTGCAGTTCCCGTCGTTGAGGCTAATTCTATTGCACTTGGCACAGTTGCAAGCGCAATCGCACAGCTTTCTGACGAAGCAAATAACCCTGTTGTTATCATGAACAAGCAGACCTGGGCAGCATTCAAGGCAGTTCAGTATGCAGGTTCTTATGCAGTAGATCCCTTCGAGGGACTTCCTGTTGTATTTAATAACAGCTTAACCGCATTCTCGGCAGCAACAACAGGCGTTACTTACGCTATCGTTGGCGACCTTGGATACGGCGCACAGATGAACTTCCCTAATGGCGAAGAGATCACAATCAAGGTTGATGACCTTTCACTCGCAGAGCGTGACCTTGTCAAAATCGTAGGCCGTGAGTTCGTTGCTCATGACGTTGTTGCACCCAAGGCATTCGTAAAGATTGCAAAAGGCGAATAATTAAAACTCTTTGGCAGGAGGCACACTTATGAAAATACTTATAGCAGTTCCTTGTATGGATATGGTGGCGACTGGCTTTTGCCAGTCGTTAGCCATGTTAAATCGTGTTGGTGATTGCAAATTGATTATGGTTCCGGGTTCGTTGATATATGACAGTCGCAACAAGATCGCTTTAAAAGCGATTGAACTTGAATGCGATTATGTTATGTGGTTCGATTCGGACATGATTTTCGCACCGGACACGTTAGAAAAACTTATAGCACACGACAAAATGTTTGTAAGCGGAATGTATTTTAAACGAACGGGAACATATGAACCTGTCGTTTATGAAAAAATAATACATCATAGCGACGAACGAGCCGAGGCTGTATGTTACAAAAACTATCCGAAAGACGAATTGTTCAAGGCTGAAGGTGTTGGATTTGGGTGTGTCTTGCTAAAGACGAAACTTTTGCTTGAAATGGCTGCGGAGTATAGCGATTGGTTCACTCCATATAATCGCATGGGCGAAGATTTAAGTTTTTGCGAAAGAACCCGTAACCTTGGTTACGATATATGGGTAGATCCAAGCGTACAATGCGGACACGTCGGGCAAATTATTGTTACAGACAAGTTTTACGACGCATACAGAACGGCGGAGGCTAACAATGTTAAAAGTAAAAGTTAAGTCACCGTTTTTCGATAGTACGGGGCTTCATTGTATTGGTGAAGTAATGGAAGTTAAAACATTAGATCCCGTACTTATGGAAGTGGTGACAAAAGAAGAAGCCAAGGCAGTAAAGGCCGAGGCAAAAGCCGAACCTAAAAAGGCACCGGCAAAAAAGAAAGGATAAGTAACTATGGCAATGATAGATAAAGTTAGAGAAGCGTTGCAGATCACGTCCACGGCTTCAGATTCGGAGCTTCAGGACTTAATCGACGCAAGCGTAATTGATCTTAATATAGCGGGCGTTGAAGGCGATACGGTGACGACTTCCTCAACAGATCCTATCGCACAACGTGCCATTATCACATACGTTGCTTATCAGTTCGAACAGCTTCACGGCTCAACAGATCGGGCCGAGGCGTTAAAAGCTTCTTATGACGAACAAAAGACACAATTATC